>Ga0307507_10005074_pt1 | contig 22172 bp, 26 predicted proteins | sample 7_EM_MG_FD_207223 | JGI IMG/M metagenome (GOLD analysis project Ga0307507, IMG submission 207223) | Populus trichocarpa ectomycorrhiza microbial communities from riparian zone in the Pacific Northwest, United States - 7_EM | ecosystem: Host-associated > Plants > Roots > Unclassified | place... | reverse complement strand
GAATTTCCCCCCTCCTCCTCCTTTTTGGGATTTATCGTAGGGGAGAAAGGTATGTCTTTTGATCTTCGGTTGAGACAAAGTGAAAAGACCTGACGGTATGATAACTAGGAGAGGCAACTTTCAACGTCCAGCGTGACTCTCGATTATCACGGTCTCTACGGCACCGGTTCTTCTTTTGGAGTTTTGGTATTTTTTTATTAATTTTAATATTTTTGTTTTTTTACCCTCTCTCTTACATTCCTCGTTTTTAAAATTTTGTTATTATCATTACTATTATTATCTTTTTGGTGCTGTTGCATACGGTACATTACCATCAATCTTATCTACTACCTGGCGGCGATTGAGCCGATCTACCGTATTCGAATTAGAAGAAGAAAGAGGAAAAACGATAACTAATCGTAGGAATTCCAAACAGGATTCTGCGATAATTGTGGCGAAAGTAAAAATTTTTTAAAAAAAACAAGATAAATAATATAATATATGTGTAAACTAATAAAAGATCTAAAAAACTCCAAAACATCGATGAATCAAATGGCTTGATTGTGATCTCTGACAGGGCATCATAGATTTCGACATCATAATAATAACTTGGCTAGATCTGTTATAGGGAGGGAGGGAGATGAGCATCCTGCAACCCGATAAGCGGAGCCTGTAAAAGATCCCTTAGATCGTGAAGTGATGATTGATCACTTATCCAACACTTCCATCCATCCATTCATCCATTCATCTAATGGGCCTTCCTTAGGCACGCGGAGCAAAAATAATGATAGTAGTAATAATACGGTATTTTTCACAAGCATTTGCATTTCTAGCCTTGTTCGAGTTGGATCTGCGAAACCCTCTTAATCTACTTGGCATTTAAGAGATATCCGGACGACGACGACTAACCTCCCCCCCTTGGCGCCAAGACATGTATTAATCAATCAATGTCACGGCGTCCGGATACTTCCTAAATAGCCGGGAGGGTTACCATATCTCCGGGAACCATAATAGGATAGGATAAAAGAGTAAAAATAAAAATGAGGTTGCTGGCAAGGGGGAAAGGAGGATGAGGATGGAAGGATGGAAGGAAGGAAATGGAGGGTATGTGTCAGTAGTAGGTAGGTTAGGTTAGGTTAGATAGATAGGTTGAGTAAGTGATAGTTTATTGGTTCGCTGATAACCGTCCAACTATCATAACCTTAGTGTGGTGAGCGGGGGAAGGATGGGAATCGAGAAGGATAAACCGTCCAAGACGGACCTTACTACCCAAGTTTGACATGTCATCCAGTATTATAATTTTATTTTATTTTTTTCCCCATCTTCCTTCATTCCTTCCTTCCTTTTTCCATTTTACAGTAACCCGTCCATAATATAATTACCTATTTTGGGGGATTTATCGAAAAGCATTCATTCAACCCAAAAATGACTGCTGCTGCTATCATCCATTCTACTATCATACTAAACCTCGTGTTTAGTCGGCGACCTCAATCCCCCACCCCCCTTCCCCTCCTTCCCCTCTCCCCCCCCTACATAACATACTTACCTACCTACTTACCGGTACACTTTCGTAACCTGCGGAGATTGATATTTTGGGGCATATAAGCGGGAATTTCGGGGCGAACTCTTAGGGTTTTTTTTTCCCTTTCCCTTTCCCCCCCCCTTTTTTTTTAAAAATCCATTCGTATCATATTTCCCGCCTATTTTCTCTTTTTGTCCTCCTCTTTCGCGAGAGTTATTTGCTCCAGCGTTGTATTTGACAGAGTACCACTGGAAGGGCAACAAGCAAGCAAGTAAGTATGTATCATACTGTATGAGTAGATAGGCATGTATGATACGTATGTATGTATATAATTGTGGTTTGGAAGTGTAAAAAAATACCGCATGTGCAGCTTTTTTCTTTCTTCCTATCCTATGCACCGTGATGGTGATACTTGTTTACTTTTTTCTCGATTTGGACTAGGATTCGGAAGGCAATTGATTGGAGATTTCGAACCTATATTTTTTTTATTTAAAAAAAATGTTTATTATATTTCCCCCGTAGTCTAGGTAGGTGACAGGGACTATTTGATACGATACGATAGACGAAGATCGATTCGAGCTGGATGCTTGTGTGTGTGTGGCATTGTGGAGTGCTTGTGCTGGTTAAGGTACTCTATCTACGATATGATATTGCCGTTGTTGGTAAAAAATAATAATTTAGTTCTTACCCGGGCTTCCGAATTATATTACCTTCCTTCCTATTTTCCCTGACTACTACTGGGCTGATTGGGCTACAACCTGCTGAGCTTGAATTGATTGTTAGTGGAATTCCGTGTGATCAAGTCTACGGTGGCTACGGAATGTAAAATTTCTAGTGCTCGATCTGAAAATCCCCTAGCTGCAGGGGACGAGGAGGAGGAAGGAAGAAGGTGTAAGAAAGAAAAATTCCGCCACTACAAAGATCCAAAATGTACTATATTGTATCACCAGGTCTTCCCTTGCCCGTCGTTGTCATCGTCGTCGTTGGGGTGTTCTTTGCCACAAGTAGCGCAAAGTAGCACTTGTCCGAGTGAGTACTTACCGGTACTCGATAATTAGTAGGTGCGTCTCAAGGAATGTTTAATTGTGATACTCGCCTACATCACCCACCTACCCACCATTCCCCATCGCAAGACGCCCTTTTTGGCGGTCCAATATTGACTGAGATGGAGCGGGGTGTTTGAGATTTGAACTCCGTTCTCTTCGCCTACGGAGTGTCTCTGGCTGCCGTCAAAAAAAAAAAAAAAAAAGGGCACGCAGCACCTTTTTTAGGAATCGCATCGTGTAGAACCAATGGCGTCTGTTTGGTTTGCCTGCAGATGGATCAGCTTGGTGTAGGCACATCATGCATATCTAGCACACAAATTCATGTGCGGTGGCAAGAGCCCCCATCATCATCATCAACATCCGCATCATCAGCATCAGCATCATCATCATCAGCCGCTTTCCTGTTCTATTTTACTCTCTCCTTTCTTCTATTTCTCTCTCTTGGCATCTTTTTTTCACTCTGTTCCCTTCTTCTCGTTGGTTTCCCGAAGGGTGGTGGGCTGGCGGAGGTGAGCGGAGGTGGAAGGAAGCGGTGGTTGCAATGGAGGTGGTCGTGATGTGATTGATGGTGGTGGTGATGGAGGTGGGCTGTGCGGTTTGGTGCGCAGCCTCGGGTACCGTACATCGCACATATCCACAACTCTGATTCGGTTCGATGTTCCCCAGCACTCCGTAGTAATGGGAGATCCGGGAGTTGGTCAGAGATCCCGTACCCTCGCCAATCGATCCCCTTAGCGACTATCAATATATCCGAAATGAGGTGCCATGGGAACATTGGTTTTTCCCATCCCCCCTTGACCTATCATAATCCAGTGAACAACCCAATCCTAGTGAACAAAGCGCAATTAATGATATTAATAAACCAGAGCTGCACCTTTAAAGAGCAAGACGCAACACAGCAAACCACCACCACCGCCGTAGTTATCGACGGCGTTCCCGAGACCCTACATTTTCGTATTACCTATCCCCAATAGCCTGCTACTGTGCATACAACCCAGGCGGCGCCGAAAGACTTACGAACACCCGTGATACCGTACGCCTCAAGCTCGCTCGAACGAACAAAAGGAGAGAGCATACGTCCCCCACCCAGCCGTCGCCGCCTGAATTTGAGCTCGAGAGAACCCGCACCGCACCCCAACCGGGACCTTTTTACGCGCGTAATCGAATTACTGGTAAAAAATCGGGCTTTGGGCAAAATGATTGGTGCTCCACTTTTACGTCCATTCCCCTTCCCATCACGCACAATTCAGCCCCCCCTCGCCCATTCCCCACCAACCCCCGAATCGTGCAGATGTGAATGGCTGAAATTGTTCGTGGGAATTTATTTTATTTTATTTTTCCACCTTCAAAGCGAACGAATGCGAGAGGGATGGGAGGCGGGATTCAGGTGGGTAATGGGTGAGGAAAAAAATAAAAATCATCTTTGCAGCTCCATTCGTAAATTTACAAGGAATTAGGTCATTTGATGCCCGTCGGTGACAGGCATGTTAGAACTAATTCTTCCCTCGAGAGCATGGCGCTCAACGACAGAAAGTCACAAACAATATTTGAGAGGTTGTCAAAAAAAAAAAAAAAGAAAGATGGAAAAAAAAGGTCAAATCCCTACCCTTGCCATCGCCCCATATGACTACCCGTTTTTCAAGACTGAGACTCAAAAAGAGAGGTGTTAAGTAGTAAGGGGAGAAAAAAGAAAAGAAAAAAGAAACAAGGGAGTGCCGCCTTTACAGGAAAACATACAGGCGGTTTGAGCCGCCCTTTCAGCAGGGACAAGAGTCATGATCCCGGAGATTTTGCATTTCCCCTGCAGCCTCCCGACTAGTAAGAAATAATAAAGGTAATGAGTGATGTGCCATGATCCCTAAACCTTTCCTTCGCATCTGCCCCTTTGGCATATAGCTTTGCCTTGTTCCTTCGGTCCTCTTCATCACCATCCACTCCCACCCAATCCATCAATTCACAAGCGGTAAAGAAAAAAATGGGGTGGCAAGGGCTTGTCCTCCAACCAAGCCATTAATCCTTCTCTGTGAAGCCCTTCTTCTTATCAGCTTCAGCCATAATGAAAGCATGTGCTAGACGTTTTTGATCCTCCCGGGAGAAGCTCGGTGTTCTCGTGTGATGGGACTTGCCACTACTGTCCGGCTTGGAGAAGGCACAGTCGTGTTCGTAGTTGTAGGACGAGCGCCGAGGCAACGGGGGCATATTAGTGAATGGTTGTTGCTGCTGCTCGCCACTTTCGACTTTAGCAGCTGGTGCGGACGTAGTCTTGTTCTCGATGATGGGCTGGGAGCTCTGCGAGGAGGGCGCAACCCAGGAGTGGTGAGGTTCAGACATATCTCTCGTGTCTTTCGTTGCCTACTGTGCCGTTACTAATGAGAACTTTCATTGAATAGTTTTTGTCTTTCTTTCACCCCCCCTTTTCCCCCCCTTCCCCTGCGTTAAAAAAAAAAAAGACATCTCTTTCCAAAGAATGACTTACTTTTGTAGACTATGTCTGATGGAAATATTTTTCTTCTTGTTTCGTCGGAGGAAAAGGTTTCAATCGAGTGTCTGAAATTTGGGCCGATGAAAGGGAGAAACAAATCGTTGGGGAAGTGGATGAGGGAGGTGACGAAATGCGGGGGCCCTTTTTATTCAAGATGGTGATGTGCGGTTGCGTGATCTTCGCTGCAGCATCCCTGTTTGTGGTGGTATGGTTGTGGTGAGATGCTATGCTTGCTCATGGTGTGCTACAAGGGTAGGGTGATCCCGATGATACTTGGAACTATGATGGAAACGGCTGTCGGTGGCAAGGCTAACAGCCTGAACGGAACCTCATCCAACTATTCTTTACAGGAAAAAGAGGGGGGAAAAAATTATTTCAGATCAAATTGATTGGAATATTGTTTTAATCTGGTTATTTGGTTATTTACCCTTGAACTAAATTGCTCGCATGAGGGATATTTCGAAGGAGCAAAATTTGTTGTATTTGGGGATATTTTTGTTTTGTTAAGAAGATTTGCTCTGGTCACGGGAATCACGTTGTATCACTCGTGGAGCTCTGTCGATCCCTTAGCCTTGAAGCTCCGTGCTTTGTGTCGACCGGGCGAGGTCCGTGGTTTTTCGGATGTAGCTGTTTCGGGCCGGTTAGGCAGACAATTTCATCGTAAACCTCCATCTAGGGTCTGGGTTGTAAATGTGCTTTTTTTACTTGGGACAGGTCTATGATCGGAGGGGGAAAAGCCAATATGGTAATGAGCAAGGGTATTTATTTAGTTTCAGTAGCTGAAGCCGTGTATTAGAGCTACCTTGTATGTTGAGGGTTTAGAACAAGAAAAAGGAAACAAGCAATATCCCGGAGCTGTCTTTCGATTGGGTTCGGAAAATACGTATCTGGACTGGCCCGTGAGATATGTTATAAGACCCGGGATTATCATTTGGTATGGTTTAAGGCAAGTTTCACCACCACCACATACATACGAGTTTGACTTATAAGGGATAATTGTTTTTTCTATTCACTCGTTAATCCATACGGGATTACTTGGCTCAGGGCCTTTCAGTGGCAAACCAAAGCAGCTTGTTGCTAACTTCTAAACGAAAAAAAAGAAAAGAAAAGCAAACAGCACCGAAACTCTATAATATTTAGAATAGTGTTAAATCGTTATCGGACAGCGGAGAACAATCTGGGGTATAATAATAATATAATAATGAAGGGTCTGGAATAAAAATTAAAAATAACACGATGCTCGCTCTGTCTGTCCATCCGCTCGCTAGCTTCCGCTAGAATCATGCAACTTCGGGTTTGCCTAACGGTTTTTGTTAGAGTGGAATTTACGACTCCTCCGGCGGAATTCGGAAAAAGCCCTCGCTCTCTATCGATTTCCTCACATCCTCTTTGACTCCACGGCCTCCAACCTAAGGCTGAGAAACATGACCTTATCGTACGATTAAGCGGGGGGAGTCTAGCGCTGGGCTACTCCGGTTCGCATGAACTAAAGCGGGTTTGTCCCGGAAAGGCTGATTCACTTTGTGTTCTTCCTTGTGTACCTAAGACATTCACTGAATAACTTTGGTCTCACTAGTGGTGGAATAGATAGAGCTGAACCGAGGGGCAACAAAACGCTGGCTAAATGGAGGCGAGTGCGAGAGAGAACGAATGTATGGGTGAATGAATGAATAAATACAAAACTTGTTTGCGTTTTCTAAACTTTTTTTTTTTTTTTTGATGATGACTTTCTCCTTGCAGGAGGTTGGGCTGGGTTGAGTTGGGGTTGGTGGATGAGTCGGATGATGGTTGTGGGGAAGGAAGGGAGAGCTTGGTCTGATGGGAGTGGTATGGGGATAAGATCTAGTTGACAGACTGGACTCTTGACAAGGTGAGTCTGTTTTTTTCCTTCCTTTGATCCTCTGAAGCACGGACGGGGTTATCGCTAGAGGTTCTGGATCGTATGGGCGAAAGGAAGCTTTTCGATGAACTGGAAGTGCTTCTTTCTCTCTCTCTCGGACTTTAGACTCGAACTGGGATCCTCCCGCCCTCCTCATCACATACCATCACACAACTTAGACAGTTCTTGATCTCTTACAAGTGTAAAATCTCTCTTTCCCTCTGTGCATCACAAGCAATCGGTGATCAAAGCAGTCACTATTTCATGCAATACGACAGGTTTTGTGACCAGGGTGTCAGCATTTACCAGGAGGCCCCGAGTTGTGACGTGGAACACATCCACCGGATGGGAGTGAAAGTCGGATGCCATCTCTCTCACCTATTTCTTTTTCTTTTTCTTTCCTCTTTCTTCCATTTTTATCTTCCAACAGGTTGTCTTTGGTAGCTGTCAAGCTTCCGTCGAACAGGAATCACTCGCTCTCTAGAAAGCCCTCTCGTTGGAGAGAAGATCTGTTTATCAGCCTGGTCGTATTGGGTGTTCAGGAACGGCAATTTCAATTAAAGAAACCTTTTTTTGCGAGTGAGTTTTTTTCTTGCCTGATCAGCCCGAATTTAGTAATGGAAGAAAACAATGATTTGGTCGGGGGAGGAGGGAACAGGGAAGGGCGAATTGGGGTTTTGCCCTATCACAGTTCATAGCAAACCATGCTGCCAATGGATGTCACATCCCCGGAGATATTCTCAGAGCTCCACTCCGGAGCAGTGCTTGTGTGTGTGCGCAACATATGAAGGGGAGAGGTTCAATGGGCTCCTAAAGCTAACAGGTTTGCGAAGAGGTGGTAAGTTTTTCGTAGATAATCTGCCGCTGCTTGGGAGAGGGAGAGAGGAGAACTAGTTGGATTGATAATCGCGAATCGGAGAACTGATAAATTCATCGGTGTTACCATAGTGGGTATTTACCCGTGGAGCGTAATAAGCATGTGTGCGGGGAGGGGGGGAAAGTTTATCTGCACGAGAGTTAGAGAGTGAAGAGCGGGGAATCACGTCGTCTCACTCGCTAGCAGTTAAACCTGATCGGCGGACGGACAGTATCCTTGTTAGGATAATTGGGCTATCTCTTGATTTTTTTCCCTCCATTTTTCCTTACTTTCCCGCTCTGTTCGCCTTGCTTGGCGATATCCTGTTCAATAGCAGAAATCCACATCAGCTTTGGTGAGAAAAATAAAATAATATGGGAGGGGGGACACTCTAAAATATGCCACACAACCACTGTGCGCAGAGAAATCCACGCCCGAGACATTTTCAGTTGCCGAATTATGATATCCAGCGATAAGCATCGCAGTGAGCGCATATGTCCTTGTTTGCCCAGTCACATCGGCGCTTGAGGGGAGGTTGCTAAGTTTGAGAAGCGGTCTGTTCAAGGATAGCGTATAACATTGCACTGCACTTGTGCTTCATGCGGGACGATGCCGATATTTGGTCGATCAAGAGGAATGTGCGGTGTATGTCTGGATGAGTGGTATCTGTCTCCCCATCCCCCTCCCAATGTGTGTGCCCTCTTGCTTTCTTTTTGCCCTTTCTTTCCGTCCGGTAGTTCTGGTGGGTAGCAAGACAAAGTTTGGGCCGAATGAGTATTTCCGGATCATGTCTTTCATACACTAAAGAGTCAAGGAGTAGTCCGACTCCTAGTGAACTTGTCCATTAGCTTCCCGTTCAAGCAAATGGTATATGCAGGAGTCTACTAGGAGGTTAGAAGGTATACGAGCGAAGATGCAGGTTTTTCTTTTGGGAGGGGTGGGCCGATGGGTAAGTGAGGTTGTGTGGGTGGGCCAGGGCATAATCTGATTTGTGAGGGATATGCTAGCGGATTCTCGTGATCATAGGATAACTTCTATGGCGCCAGTGCTAATTATGGGATAACTAGCTGGGGGGCATGTTAGCGTGGTTCGCTCGTTCTGCTGAGGGACTATCGAGCACTAACAGTAGCACTTACTCGAATATTCCTTCTACAGGAGAGACGTGGGCCCAGAAGCTCTTCTCAACCGAGTTAAAAAAGGAAAGTTATGTGCTGAATCACCCCCTTATACTCGTTCATGGATTTCGTCTGCACCCCCATGGCTATGATTGTCGAGTACGTTACTTGGTCATAATCCTGTCAATGAAGTGGCGAAGGGAGCTGTGATGCGGATTGGGTGTGAGGCAAGGGGGGCGGTGATACATGTTGCGGTGACGTGCCATCAAAGTTTTTGATGGGAGCTCAACAGACATGTAGTACATAGTGTTGGCAAGGGCATATCAACTACAAGCACTTTCTGTATATGTAGCCCCCATGTTCAAGCCTCGTTTAGCACTAGCGGCCCACCAATGCAGGGGCCAAGGGGGTTTCTCCTTAGGAGCTTATATACATAAGCCACCTGGCTTTAGCGAGTGATGGGCAATGACTTCAAAATCATTGTTCCAGGTCCCGGTGGGCCCAGAGTGACTCGGCCGGGAGGTCTCAACACCTATCACTCGCAGTTTATCGCCGCTGTGCATTTGACGGCTGCCAGCCTATCTGCACTGGCATGGTGCCTTAAAAGTCAGCTTTGACGTTTGATAGGACGCTCCTAATTTTGTTTAGCGAGATTCTACTATTTTTTCCCCCGCTGTATTAAACTACCCGCGGGCTATGGTATCCATGTATCGTTGGTCCTGTCTCAAGGGCTACCTGCCGGTAGTGAGATCTCGTTGGTGTTTTTGAAGTTTGGCAATGGAAGCGCTGGTTGTTGACAGATTCTTAGGCTGCAGTGCAGTTACCGCGGGTGGCTTGCTTTGAGGTGACACTGCCCAACGGAACAACAGCCAACCGAAAGGGATGCATGTTTCTGATTTCAACCTTAGTGAAGATATTGTGGAAAATTTTTTCCAGGGCTTTTTCAGGGACGCTGTCTAGTCGCCACTCCATTCCAAAGACCACAACAGGAATTGTTTTGCGGAGCCCCGTTCTCCCCTAGGGCCAACTTTCCTCCCCCGGCTCCCTTTCGTTGCCCGATATACATGCAGACCGTATATAGCCCCTCTGTCTATAGTCTATTTGGTTGCTTTGTTCTAAATGCTGGGACCCTTGCGGCGTTTTGTGGGACGGGAATTAAGGCCATGAGGATAGGTTCAAGATGTAAGGCGTGAGACATGGGCGTCTTACTCTGGGCGTTGGTAGTCCAGGGCTGAAATACACACAAGTGGTGAATTGGGGGGGGGGTATACATTTGGAGTAGAATGGTCCCTCTTCTATGAGAACCCCACGACTCCCCCGAGGAGATATGTTCTTACCCCTGCTAAGGGTTCCTGATCTTTTTTTTTTCCTTCACTTTTTTCATTTTTTTTTTCATTTGTCCAACTCTGCAAGATGCCGAATCGCTCGGACCCCTTCCTCCCCTTCCCCCTCGGACGGCGTTTAAACATTCGGCAATCAAACACCATATCGCGATTTACCCCCGATATAAATCCTCTGCCCCCCCTGTGAGAAATTTCGGGATTGATAAGCGAATATACGCTAAATTACTAATTTTTCTGACAGGCCATACAAGCATTAGTATCCACGCAGCACTGGGCTTTTATGCCCGAGTGAGACCTGGTGAACAGATTCAGTGAGCGTGGGGATTGGCTGTTAATTACTGATAGAAGTACCAGGTTTCAAGACTTGCACGCTTGGCAGAAGTATGGTGAATTAGTGGTCGGCCCAACTACCGTATTGTATCCGGGGTTAGAGCGGAAATGTGAGCTCGGGCAACGGTGAATCCGGGAGGGCAGGGCCGTTGGAGCGTAGTGGCGCTGGCTCGAGGATAGGAGTAGGAGGTGTCGAATCTTTGGGGGGTTGTTTTCTAGTTTTCCAATTTGGGGGGTTTTTTTTGGGGAAAAGCCGTATTTTTTGTTGGGTCGGTGTGGTTGGTGTAGGTGGGGCAGATATAGGGATAAGAAATGGGCACCGTGGGTGGAATTATGAAATATTTCTAGTATTGGGATTCTTAAGTTTTCCAGTATTGGTTGTTATATGTTTATAGGAGGTGGTTCGTCAGAATTGGTTGTGTGGATAAGGGGTATATTAGCTGTGCGATGGCACCAAGGCTGGATTTTCTGGGGTAGGAAGTTAGGGGTGTTGCTGGAGAGTGTCATTGTAAGTATTTACGGCTGCTGGCACGTTATACTGGTATATATTGGTTAAAATGGATGAATACTTATATAATTTAGTTGACTCCGTCTTGCCTGGTGGTATGCTAGAATAATGTTGGGTTGGAAGAACTCTTCGCCTGCGTGGAACAAGTGTGGGTATTGACCAGAATGAGCTATATCTTGATGCATAGGGTAGACTTATTGGGAGGTTTTTGCAATCGGCTTAATTGACATCAAGGCGTAGCTGGGTGTCTCGTAATTTTTATCTCGTATCTTCTGCAGAATTAATCTTTGTAGGCATTAGGAAAAGGAAATGATGAGGCAAGGACTCTTATGTTTTTTGGGTAATGGTGCTTCGATTCTCTGAAGGGCTGAGCTCTGTGAGCGGTAATTATTTCATCTATATCTACAGTGTAGATGTCTGGCTGTTGCTCCGCCAGAGGGTCAGGTCCCGATCTGCAGGTCATACTGTAACATTGTTATTTTTCCGGCTTAGCTTGATTCATTTATTTCATATCATGATATCTTGGTTTAGGGATTGGTAAAGGTACTGATGTGGCACTGAATAAAATATTCCTTTCTTACCTGATATTGCATAGCTTACTATATTGTTTTATGCCCTGGCCATGTGATGATTATATTATATGGGTGCGCTGTACCCTCCACACTGAGGGATTTATTATATCATTCACTCTCACTCGGCCTCAAGAGATCTTTTTGTGGAGAAAGTTATATAAGAAAAAAACTTATTTTTGCCCATCCCCTAATTTCACAGGTATTTGATCTGCTGACCCAAGCGATATGGACGATCCTCTCATATGCATACCTTTTTTAAGTGTAGATATCTTCTTGGGCTTAGGCAAAGCCGAAAAATTGAAAAGGTAGTTACGTTCCTATCGAAGAGGGAGATGCTTCCCTCTGCCGGGTCTATATTCTAGAGGAGTGTTACTGCTTTGGAGGAGACACGAGCCTTAACTCTAGGGTATCCGGTTTATGCTTGGACTGGATCATTACCGTGAACTGCTTACAGTAGCTGAGTAAGATAGTTCTCCAAAGTATGGCAATACTGGATTGATCTACCAAGAAAGGCCAATCCGGCCTAGTAATCTCACCGTATCTAATAGCGTGTTAGGTTATTCTCATATTATTCAGGTACTCTATTTCCTCTGTTCGATGGCGTCCACCAGGGTTTTTTTTCGAAGGAGCTGCTTTTGTGAATCACGGGAGACTAGAGTCCCTACAGAGGCCATCCTCTTAACACCTGGTATGTAATGAAACATGGTATGACATAAAGAATTAGAATCGAGACTTCGGGGGTTTGCCCCTCTTTTTCACTGAAATTTGGTCCCCCGTGATTCAGCGGGTGATATAGTGTCTAGGTGCAGAGGGAATTAGGTAGCCATCCTAGTGATGGAATACGGGGATCACTAACAACACTAATAACACTATACCTTATATATTCTCACCTGGCATCTTTTTGGGGCCAAATTTCTACCGCGCAATAACTTTGGCTCCCTCTAGTCATACAATTTTACAGTGGCCATATGGCATCAGTGTCTCCTCACAACCTCTCACTCGCTGTATTTGATCGATGCGGAAAGCCTATGGGGCTGGAAATAAATCATCTGGGAATTGAATCTATACGAGCACAATGTAAATTTGGTCAGCTCCGCACGCTTGCTCTACCACCTTAGTGGGATAGGTTGGCAAAGCCAAGTCTGGGGATTGCGAGCCTGGCCACGGTAAACTCACTGGTTTACACCTTTGTAAAAGGGAGAACATCCCCAAAATAAAATAAAACCCAATAATAGGAACGGTAATCCTTGGCGTCCTTTTTTTTTATGACAAAGGATAAACCTTAGAGTTATGATGAGGGGGATTGAAAATGAGGTCCTGCTGGGAGTCGAACCTAGATTACGGGAATAAGAATCCCGGGTGCTGGTCATTACACTACAAAGCCGTAATAAATGCTAAGGGCATGCGAGTAACAAGATCTGGGGCTAATAAAGTTGGGCTTGAGGAAAGGCCACTGGTTTGTGGTGCCCCGTACGCTGAAAATGCTTGTTGGAAGGGTTGAGTTGGTGGGTTCTTTGAGCACAACATGGGGATTGAATTGATGTTGGATCCTGGTTTAGTATATGGCGATCTTTAGAGAGATTGTGGTATAAGGATGCTTTCTTGAAGGTATGCGGGTACTAGTGATATTTCGTAGCTATGTGTTCCAAGCGAATGCCTGTAGTGTAACTTATAAAATTCGTTGTTGGCTAAGCATAACGCCGTATTTGAATTGGCTGGGTAAAGGGCATTGGGGAATGGAATTTTTTCTGGCTAGGAAATTAGGTGGGATATATATAAGAGGGTTGTGGATAAAGACACCGCGGTAATGCTTACGATAGAATGAGACTATACCTGAATGCGAGACGTTTTTATCGGAGATTTTCATAAGCGTTTTGTTGGCACTTAAAGTTCCTTGTGCCATACCAATGTGACCGGTAAGAGTCTGGTGAGATTGGCTGATGACACAACCTGGCACAATTCAATTGTTGTTGATTGGTTTATGTTATTGAAGAAGCAAATATTAGGATTCTTCAGTACAGTGAGAACTTGCAAGGATGGGAAATGGGGGGTATTCAATATTAATTGGGCTTGCAGATAGTTTCTCTCTTTTTTTTCTTCTTACAAAGTCATTTTATTTGTACATGTATTGCCTAGGCACTACATAGTGCCGTGCCAGGCACATCAAAATGGAGGATTGTGCCAACAACACTGGGTACTGTGGCAAAGTCATAGCAGCAACAAAAGTACTAGTACAAGGTTTTGTGCATACTCAAGTAATTTGAGCCGCAAATGTTTGGCCAAGCCTTGTTTCAGTACCTTCGCTGCCGCCAAGACATTGCCACAGTACCTCTCTTTCCGCGAGAACTTTGCCAACAGGCTAAACAAACAAAACAAAACAATCGACCGGGAAGCTTCTAAACTACCACTATGAGCAGAAATCCGCCACAATCTTCGAAACCACCCGTGCACCCACTTTACAACGTAACCTACACAATCCACCGCCTATCCGCTCTACACAAATTCCCTCCGAGATCAGACTTCAAGTCGCACGCCCGATCCCTCCAGCAAATCCTGCGGGGCGACGTCCTTCGCGGAGTACGCATTGCGCTCGACAACGAGGACGAAGCACTGGGACGAGCGGGTCGGTTGAAAGCCGTGACATGGGAGGTGTTACCTAGCTGGCAAACGTCGAGCGAAGATGACGAGGAGGAAGCGGCGGAGGAGGAAGCGGGCGCGGGAGTAAAGATCGAGATGCAATATGAGAAGACAACTTACACATCTCTATTATTGTCATCGCCTTTAGGAGCCACTGGGCTAGAAGATGGCGACCAAGAGTTTACTGAACTCCCCTTACTTTTAACACGCCTGCCTAAATCCCTTCGGGATACGCTGCTTACCTACCTCTCTACACGATTCGATACCCTCCCGCTACCGCTGGCACTCCCGTCGTCGCTATTACAAAGGTCGATGGAATTCTACTTCTCACATACCTACAGTCCGCCGAAGGATGCGCAGATCTCTTTCGCTACGCCCACCACTACTCTCAAAACAATCACCATAACTATCCCCCGGGATGATATTGCCAAGTTTTGTGCCCGCGGGAAGCAACTTCCTGGGGGAGGATTTTATGCGGCATTGAAGCATTATCTTCGAGGAACTATGGCACTGGATGCCGAGCCTTTGACGATTGCTAAGGCGGCGTGCGGGGGCTTTGTCTTAGGTGGGGGAGCTGGTGGAAAAGTCAAGATCTTTCCACCGAGGGATGTAGAGGAGCATGAGGCGGTGAGGAATTTAATCCAAGAGCTTGTCAATGCAGCGGATGCATGAGGAAGGGAATCAGGGTTTCCGGTCCACGGTGTAGGATATTGGCGTATGGGTTATTGGCTGCTCTTTAATCTGGGTTGCTTTAGTAATTGTATTTCTTTCATTGCACTGGTGTATCATATGAATAGTATTTAATTTTCCGGCGGGGTGTCGTGAATACCTGGTGTGATTTAAGAGCTATACGAGTAACTTAGTTATCGATACTTGGTATCTCACCTAGGGCACAGATGTCTCTTATAGATATAAAACCTCGTCTGTAACCCGAACAGGTCTCGACAATCTTCCCGCTCGTTTCTAGTATCGACTACGAGATCGAAATAGATCAATATCGATTCTAAAGGGCCTCACACCTAGATCAAATATGGAATTTTAACCCGCTTTAGCCAAACCATAGGCCAAAAAAATCGTGGGAAAGGGGCGTGTGTGAGTGAACTAAAAAAAAAAAAAAAAAACAGGAATTTTGAGGTCTTGCTGGGGATCGAACCCAGATTGCGGGAAATTTCCTAGCCGCTGTGCTTCCAACGAAGAGTCAAAATCCCGAGTGCTATCCATTACACTACAAAACCATTACACAAATCTTGAAAGTGAAATATTTAATCTCGTCTTGACAACTAAGGAAGCTCAGTAGACTCGCCGGGGGTTTGCAAACATCGGATCTAGAGTAGTTGATGCATCATATTGTTATAAAAAACACTGCACAAGTATTGGATGTGATTTTTTTCCTTTTTCTTTTCTTTTTCGGCCAGCGGGAAAACACTGCATCTAGGGGCTGGACCTTATTGGTCTGCTTGGTACGGGAATCGGATAATAGGACTAGCTTATTAACAACCTTTATAAATGGCTGTTTCCGATATGCAACCGAGCCTGTTGATGCCAAAAAAGGTGGGATTCCGCAAATGTTTTATGTTTTATTTTTATTTTTTTATTTTCGCTTGCTCGGAAGGCTATCTATAGTAGTTTGGCCAATACGGTTTTTTTTCTCACTATTAACCCCTCCGCTCGAGTACTATCTCGCACTAAACTTTTAAGCCCATAGTAAGAATTCCGTGATAATTAGCTGTTTGGGCTGGTTGAGTAGCAGTTTTTGGGTGCTCTGAATGACTTCAAGTTTGGAACACGTTTGTTTATGCTTTCTTGCCTGGTTGCTGGACTCGGACTCTCTATTGGTTGGGGAGGTTTGAAGCCACTACCGTAAAAGCCAGGATAATTGAGAATGACGCTAAGACGTCCAGAATTTCCCCCTTCGGATTAGGGGGTGAAGACACAGCGAGAAGATTCTCGTTCAGCCCTGGAGACAAGGAAAAAGAAACGATACGACAGACCTTACTCGGAAGGGCAATTCCAACGGCTTAGCGAGATTATCAATTATTTCAATTTTTACGGTATGTGACTGGCTAAGGCCAGTCTATTACTCTTGAATGCCTATACATATCAGTATTATCAGCAAACAAGTGGGACTCTGTTACGCCTATTCAGATGCACTGGTAGGGACCCTTTTGAGGCCTATCGGTTCAAACTTCGGATACTGGTTCAATCGGCAAGATGTTGAAACTAGTTCTTATACTGACTGCGGTGTAGGTGAAGGGACGGTAGTTGTTTATATTGCTTAATTACAAAATTCAAATGGGAAATAGAGTGCATTTTTCTTCTCATCCGCTCAAGGTGAGACCATGCACAAAGAAATCTTATGATTGTGATATGCCTTTAGTCTTGTAGAAAGCAGTTAATATATGGCCAATTACTAGTAAAGATACGCCTCATGACAAGTGTGGGCTGGCAGCAAATTATTTTCGATTATCATTATAATACACAACATTCATAATACTTTTCCTACGATCCTTTCGTTCACCTCTTTTTTCGCTAAAGAGTTAATAGATATGAAGGAGATTGTCTACTCTTTAAACAATTTTATTTGCTAGGGAATTTGACGATGAATACTAATGAGACTAATGCATACTCTCTATCTCCCGGGGAAGGGAAGGGAAGCAAAAGAATAACACAAATTACCCTCCTTAAATATTACTACTCCCACCGAACTCACATAGCCTAGCTGTCACGAAACAGCCTTCCCTTAGAAGGCACCTATCCCCGCTGGAGCGGAAACCCCATTACCATCTCATACCCACCGTTTCACTCTGAGAAATCTGTGAGTAACCACATTCCCTCCGTAAAACGAAAATGAGTCAAGTATGCACGGTCAATAGAAAATAGCTTATCTTTTCCTAAAGGGGAGAGACGGGACACCCCTCAGTATGTCTAATAGATGTTCATTTCGATTCTAGTCAATCCTCATAAAATGTGGTTCGGCATTGTATGACTGAAGGAGGATTCTGTAGCTCCTGTCGCAGTGAACTCAAATACCCCCGTCAGATATATATCAACGGGTAGAGGGATTTCCCAATTAATGAACTGGATTCTCCACAAAAGTGGAAAATGCTAGCTTCATGCTATATCTCTTGGTCGGGCCCCGTCCCCCCCGCAAACCTAGTTACAGCTAAAAACCCTCATACATCTCGGCAGCACTAAGGCTATGGCGTAATTTCTATAGAGTTTTTGGCTCAGTTTCCGGGAGTTTGGTTCCCCGAGAGAAGTCCCTAAAACCAATGCTCACACAAAGGTGTGATCAAGGCTCCGCCGGACCGAGAGCCTCTATTTCCCCCTACTAAGTGCCTTGCCTCTCTAGGCCTTATTACCCTCAAGACTATTGCTATGACTTGGACAATATTGTAACTAAGATGTATAGTGATAAAGGGAGGTGTAGGTGGCAGGGGAGCCTGAATTCCTAGCCATGTTATACTCTTAATTGCAGGGCCTTGTCCAGGCTTTCGGTAAGAATTAGTTCACTACTTAAGTCTATACTATACTAGTATAGCTCGTAAGCACGCGAAAAGTAAACTAGGGGAGAAAGTCAGGCTCTTGAGTTGAGGGTAGTGCACATATCGATGCTTATAGAGGTTCCCCATCAAAGCCATAGAACCAACTCGGACGAAACTCCGCCAAACACACCAGCAAGCGAGGCCCCAAAGAGCTCCTAACAAAGACCAGTAATTCGCGATAAATACTTCACAAGCATTTCGGGGAGCTTAAGTACGAGTCCTTGGCTCCCCCACCCCTCCGGGCTAGGATGTAAACATGTAAAAATACCTCGAAGGACGGATGTTCTGAACATAGAAGGATATGATTTTCTGTCAAGGCATGATCCTTGGCGCACGTTATCGAACTGTGTTGCTAGCTTAAGCGTTCAGAAAGGATTCTGCCTCCTGTAGTAAGGACGTCTGGGTCGACAAGTTAAGGCCAACCAACTAGCCAGCGCGTATAGTATAGTACAGTACTCTACTGTGCCAGTACTCCAGTGGAATACGGGAATTCTACTTCTTAAAGGCTTCAAAAAGAGTTGACTGAGCTCCTGGCGCCTCTATAAATTTGATATTGTTTAAAAGCCCAACCATTCGGAACTGGCAAACACGGTACTGTACCCAAGCGCCTACGGTAGTTCAACCCAAGCACCCCCTACTGTCCGTTCCTCCGTCAATCTGCTGTGCCACTTCCATGCTGTCAGACATTCGGCTGAATGCGTGCTCACAGTAAGTTTTTATTTTATTCTTTTATTTCATTTCTTCCGGCTGTGGTATTACGATGTCTCGCTCGTTTGGTGCTTTCTTGTGTAAGCATAGAGATAAGTACTTTGTACTTTATGCTATGCTTCTCTGCGGCACTATGCTCGAGCAATTGAATGACGGCGCCCTATCTAGAAGGGAAAGTTAGAAGTTGGGAGTTGGAACTCTTGATAAATATTTGAGAGGAAAGGGAGCCACCCCAGGGCAGGAAGTTTATGTCATTGCTTATTTCTTACTTTTTCTACAGCCTGGTCTCTGATACTGGTACGGAATGACAGCCTAGGCTTCGGGTTTCTGACTTCTAACTTTCGTTTATCCGTCGCTTTAATAGACAATGCGGTTTCAAATAGGCTAGGATACACCCCCACAAGTTATTGCTATCGTAACGGGCCTCAGGATGATAAGGCATTGAGAACATGATGTGAAATTCTTACCTATCGCATGAGCTTCAACCGATTCCTTCCAAGCAACCATTACAGTGTGAATTTCATGGGCATTACCACTATAGCAACCCAGAGGGTTAATAATAGGACTTTCTTAATAATTTATCCGTATTAACCACGATGGTATATCATAACGTTTCAAGCATCCCTTTCATTTGAACACTTGAACTCAACACGTAAACAAGAACGTTAGAGAGACTTCTAGAAGAACCTGATACCGGACAGATTTACTTGTATCTGAATATAAACATTTTTTACCCCTTCTCTATCATTGTTTTCGCGTGGGCGTTAAGACCTGTCTCCGGGGAAAGGATTTTCGGAGTATGATATGATAATAATAAAATAGATGAAACAGCCCTAATTCCGCCACACGGAAGATCTTCTGCGAGGGATAGGGTTTGGTTGCAGGGGCGTTGAGGCTCCGAAACAACGGCTAATATCCAGACTTGGCTCGGCGCTTTCTCAGAACCAACTGTTCTCACGGGCAATCGGACGGTTGAGACGAGGAAGGACCCATGAACGAACCCTCCCCCCGGCTGCCTGACTAAATTAAGCAACACCGGATCGCACCATACCATATCCCATAATGCAAGTAAACCACAGTATGGACAACAATGGTTCCGCCTCCGTCATTAATTGTTCCATGACAGCCGTCTAGGTTAGGGTGTCGTTTGACTAAAAAGCTGCCCTACAAGGTAGATCTTGTTCAGTGCCCAAAGTGACGGTCAATAAGTAACTTGTTTCCCACTCTTCTTTCTATTTTCCCCTACGGTACTTCTATGGTCCGCACTCTGCCCTTAGCCGTGGTTCCATTCTATTCGTTTCAGCACTGAGTGCTCTTTCCTTTATTTCACTTCCCCTCTTTCTACACTTTATCTTTTCTTTTTCACCTTCGCTCCTGGTTCGGGTAACCAACAACTATTTTCCAACCACCTTGACCGAATTCGAAAATATGAAAAAAGAAAAAAAGGCCTCCCCACAAGCCGTCACACCAATGGATAAGCCAACCAGCTCACCAACTCTCGAAACGATCGCTCGAACAATCGATGAATTCTCCTTCATATTTACCGGTTTCCCACCGCGATTGCCACCGTCGGTGAAGCAGCGACATTACCGGACGATAGATGACAACCACCACCTGCCAGCGAACCTCAGCAATGTCTACCCTTCCCTCTCCCCTCAAAGAGATTTCGCCTTCCAATCTTTTGAAAGGAAGGATAAACCTCCACTACCACCCCCGCATCACCACCACCTCCGAGAGGGCAGGCCAGAGGAAGCAGAGTCTGCGACTCCACCACACAGTCATTACGATTCCGATCCCAGCGCGCTATCAGCAAAGTCTTGCAACAGAGAGCCAGGAGTTCCATCGTCATCGTCGGCCGAAAGCGAAAGCGAGAGTAAAAGCAAAGGGAACCCTCACCCCCAGTACACAGATACCCCGACAGCAGTAGAGCTGGAAATGATGAACCACCATGCCCGTCTGCCAACAACGAAGAAGCGATACCAGTTACCAAAGGACTATACCAAGCTCCCACACTTCCACCCTCCGCGGTTCTCCAAGCGTTTGAGAAACCTAGTAGCGGAGCGTAGGCGGCCTATGAGATTGCACCTGGTCCCCGTCGTGCGAGAGCCAGTGCAAGACGAAGAGAAGGGTCAGGCTCCGGAGTCATATTGGGTTATCACCTCCTCTGACGTTGAAGCTGCGCATGTAAAGCCCCGGCGGTCGTGGGGAACTATGAATAGGAGAATTTTGCTACTGGTTATTTTCGCGGCACTGTTTGGTGGGGTTATCGTGTTGGTTCTTGCCATGGCATTGGGGTGGACTCGATGAGAGGGTGGCCACAGCAATTTATGGAGATGGGAGTGTATAGGTTGGAAATGGGGGATTTACATTACATTACGGAGTTTACTTTACTTGTTTCTTTATTTTTATTTTATTTTCCTTATACATCAGCTCTCTCTTATGGGAACCCCGGCAGATAAGTGCGAGGAAGGAAATAGGGAGGAGGGGCTTGTAATATATATGGGACCTTTAGATGGGATGTTTACAAGGATGGGTATGGGCATAAGCATACTTGGGTTACATTTTTTTTACACGCATTATGCATAACAATAAAAGTTTTCTTTTATACGTCACTAGACCAAAATAGCTCTTTCCTGCAGTTTATACAGTACAGCCGCGCCCGCGAACCTCCCATTCACCCAAATTCCAAATACTCCGAGCCCTCAAAACCGCCTCACTAGTCCTCCCTTTTTCCATTACTCAGTTGAGAGCAAATTGCGACAAAACCCGAAGATAGCTACCCAACAAGCTCTAGTTATTCCACCGTTGATGGGTATCGTTCTCGGGCGCAACGGGGGGGGGTATGAAAACTTTACGGGTAAGGCCGTTGCCAGCGTCATGTTGAGTACCGTATATGCGGGTTTCATAATACATCACTCGGCCTACCGATTCTCTAAGAACAGAGTGCAGGGTGTTACGAACTGGTCTGAGGTTTTTTGTCGTGGTGTCATGCCGTGTTGTGTTACGATACACAGTACTAAGACAATCGGCGTTGCCCGTATCTTTTCGTAAGAGTCGGATTCGCCCACAGGAGGTTCTAACCAGCTAAAGTACTAGTACCTTTCGCTGTCGGTATCTCCTTAGAATGTTGTCCTCTGGCCTGGGCTTCCCTGGCCTAATCCGACCTTTTACAAAAGATACGGTACTGGTATGGTACAACTAGCGGGCGGAAGGTCTTGGCACACACCCCATCTTGTACCAAAAGTATCCCGTTTCACAAACTCAATGAACATGTTTTATGGAGTAAACAATAGGGGCAATTATTACTGATAACAGGGGATTCCCAATTGTATGACTATTTTGTGCTTTTAGGTTATATTGGTAAAAAGTTATTGTAGATATTCCACAGCTGATATCATATAAATGTAACTTTTATAATTTGGAGCTCTCAAACAAAACTGGAAGTACCACTTGCTCAACTACCAAACACCACCTCGGCCATTCTTGACAGCATTTTTTTTCAACACAAAGAAATTGTTAGGAGGCAAACCCTCATGAACATATAATAAAACTCCACTCTGGTTTAATTGCCAATATATTTTTGTTTGCATCGGAAGGGCTTGATAAATGCCTACAAAGTAAGATATCCTTTGGTGAAAAATGGGGGGGGG
>Ga0307507_10005073_pt1 | contig 22178 bp, 14 predicted proteins | sample 7_EM_MG_FD_207223 | JGI IMG/M metagenome (GOLD analysis project Ga0307507, IMG submission 207223) | Populus trichocarpa ectomycorrhiza microbial communities from riparian zone in the Pacific Northwest, United States - 7_EM | ecosystem: Host-associated > Plants > Roots > Unclassified | place... | reverse complement strand
TATCAGTTCTTCATCGCATTCATTCGTTCTCTTGTCAGACGCTCTCCTATTACTTTGTTGCGCTTTTGTTCTTTGTTTCTCAGTTCTCTTATTATAACATCTCTACTCGTAACAATAAAGGTTTTGTGTCCTTCAGTCATCCAGGATTAAATCCACTGTGCCCCATCCCCCCAGCTAGTTGTTTAAAACCCAGGTTCTCCCATGCGGAGTCCGTGAACTGCCAATACACATACCTCTCCCAGCTCCCGAGACCAGTAGACCGCGATGCTTTCTCATTTCCCACACCACGCGTTTTTTTGTTGATTACCGCTCCACTGCTCTTGCCAAACCAACACCCCTTTTGGGATCCTATATCACGATATAGCTTACCTCCCATTCATGTGACTGACTTCATGGCCCCAAGGAGATCATCAACAGGCGGAGGGCGAACCAGCAGAACCACGATCCGAGGCCCAGAGGGTAGAACAGGAAAAAATACGCGTACCCAGCAGGCGCCCACCCGCTATGGCCAAGAGCAAGATCCAGCCCTTCCACCAATCACGGAGAGTGAAGCCAGCAACCACCCCAGAAGCAACAGTGATGAGGCAGAACCGAGCATTCCAGAATAGAGCCATTCCCAACCAAGCAACACCAGAACTCTTAGTCGAAGCCCAACCTCACGAAACACTGCTAGATCTGACCCAGGGAACCACTACACAACAAGTGACTCAGCCATTCGAACTCCATCAGCATCCCCCTCAGAGAGATCAATCAATATCACGACCATGAGAAAACTGCTCCGCTCCCACGAACAGGTGATCGCCGACCCGGTGGTCCGCCAACTCGGCACCCACACCACTGCCAACCCACTACCACTTCTGCAAACCCGCCATCCCCATACCGCCCAGCCCCAGGCACCCAGCGAATACAGGCTGACCTCCTGGCTACTCACATAGCCGTATTGGAAAGCCAGCTGGCCGAGCTGAGAGCGGCAAATCACCACAACCAGCTACTGCCACTGCCAAGAGCCCTTGGTATGTTGTACCACACCCAAACCCCAATCACAGTGGAAGGTGAGAGGGCAAGTGGCATTGTCGACTGGGCGCAGAGTCTTTTCCCACGAGTGGAATGGAGCACCCTGGTCCATATCATCAAAGATCGCTCCAAGCCAACCAACATCTGCCGTCGATTGGCCAGTGGGTAGGAGCGTGCAGAAACCCACCTGACCATCAACATCGTGGGCGTTGAGTTTGAACAGTCAGAGCCTGCTGGGCAGGAGAGTGAATACCGCATCAGCGGTTTCTTGAAGGCCTGTGCAGCCTATTGTAACATTCTAATGTAGCTGGCTCCCTGCAGACTGCAAGGTGAGCGGCCCACAGCTCTATGCATCTACACCATGAACCTCTACAATTTAATAGAGAAATACACTTGGGACGAGTCAAAGCTTACCACTTTGAATTCCACCCAAAGTGAGTCACTAGCGGAAATGATATATACCAACCTGCAAACTGGCGCCAGCTAGACAGCCAATTCAGAGCCTCAAAATCTTTCGCATACCCAGCACTGAGACCATCCTGGTCCAACATAGCGAAGCCACCTCCCAGCCAGGCACACCCAGCTACTACACTCCCCTACTCTCAAATGGAAAGGTGGAGCAACTACAGGTACCCTGCTGCCCCACCTACCAGCTCCACGACACACAGTCCGGCACCCCAGCTCCCTACACCCCCGCCCTGCCGGAACTGGAACTTCAGAAAATCTAACCTCCCTCAGTGCGACTACCAACCCTGCTGCCTCACTTGTGGTAATAGCCACCGCATATCGCATTGCACACTACGGACCAATGGCCCTTCACATTCACCCCCGCAATAACCAAATCGCACGTTAGTTCTCTGTACCCATAACTCCCGTGCACTATTTTCTCCCGCAGGTGATATTCTTTGCGCACTGTTCTTTCTTGCGCGGTGTTCTTTCTTGCGCGGTGTTCTCTCTTGCTCGCTGTTCTCGCTTATAGGCTGTTCTCTCTTCTATGCTGATCACCCCTGCACGCTCTTCTCTCTTGCCCGCTGTCAACCTGCCCCTCATGCTCCTCAGAGCACTGCACTGTATTATATAATACAAATCTGCTTGCGAAGTTTCTTGCGCTTCCTGCCCCCGACAGCTATTACCACATCTGCCAATATACCAGACCCCCTCTGCAGCACATCATATAATCTCCGGCCTCTTGCTTCAAGTGATAAGCACGCTTGTCCAAACAAGAGGATCCACTACCCATTGTTCACCCCCCACTCCCTGCTACTCCCAGTAGGCCAGCTAAGAGCTGAAGGATGGGAGAAGGTCACCGCTTTTTTCCCAGAGGGGGCAGTCACCTTTGCTATAAGTGGAATATGCAGGTTCGGAGCGAGAATTGGTCTTCAGAGTGTCCCAAAGTCCGCCACACTCTACCCCAACTTGTCAGCAGCCAAGGTCAATACCCCCCTAGTAACTTCGGATATCGCGACTGAGATGAGCAAGAACCGCCTTGTACTGTACCAAGACAGGGAAGCCTTACTTATACACTATTCCGCATTGCCACTAGGCTTAACTGATAAGGCAGACAGCAGTAGGAGACGGATCCATCACCTCTCGTATCCTGCTCTGGATAACAGCTCAATAAATGGCGGAATTCCTGAGCATTATGTAACAATCCCCTATAGTGGTATAGCTAATACATTTTAGGCAATACAAGACATGGGGAAAGATTACTTGCTTGTGAGGTCCCACTTGGAGTCTGCTTTCAGTCACACACCTGTCTCTCCGGTCGATTCCCCCCTCCTGGGGTGCTACTGGGAAAGCCCCTACTACGCGGAACCCTTTCTCCCCTTTGGACTTCGAACTGCACCTTACTTGTTCCACTTCTTCGCGGAAGTCTTCAACTGGATTTTAGAAGCAGAACTCCATGCCCTAGGCCTCACTGGAAGCAGTATACACTACCTGGATGAGTTCCTCCTGCTGCTATCAACCCAATCTAGCCCCTCGCAGTACACTCGCTTCCCTAAAGTTCTCGTAACGCCGCAAGTATATGTGGGCGCGCCCTGGCACGAAGGATGTATCGCATCTCATGATTTTAGGCCATGACCATTGTAAAACACAGCAACAATCCTGCTTACTTAGGGAAACCCGGAGAGAACATGAAGGTGAATGTACAGTAAAGGGATTTCCTACTAGATGTCACTGTACCACTTTGAATCTACCACTTTATATGACTTCCGTTGCTATCTACAACAGCTACGTTGTGGCGCCATGATCGTTCCTAAGGTTTACAATAGTCGCGGCCTAAAATCATGAGATGCGATACATCCTTGGTGCCAAGACACAACCGCATATACTTGCGGCGTTACGCGAACCTTGCGCAAGTGAGTGTACACTACACTATTAACCAAACTCTGCCAACAAGTAGGCCTTAGTATAGAATAATCAAAAAACGAAGGAGGAAAGGTTGCGAGCTTTGCTGGGGTGGAATTCTCTACCAGTCAAATGGTCATCCAACTAGGGGCCAAAAAGCTGCTGAAGGCGATAAGAATTGAGTTTCCTTGCTACAACTCCAAAAGATCCTTGGATACTGCAATTACGTTTCAACAGTAGTACCCACAGGCTGGCCTTTTCTCCGAAGACTATATAATATGGAACTCCATTTCCCTCCCGGTAGCGGTTACCACAACCGGCGATTATCTAGTGAGGCCCGAAAAGACCTTGCATAGTGGGCGGCGAAACTGTCACATGCCCGAGATAGGTCAATTGCCTTCCAATTCCGCGAAAGAATGTTCATCTGGTCTGATGCTTCTAGTACAAAAGACCTTGTTGGATACTATATGTGTAAAAGCACAACACTCCCCATAGCCAGCCTCCCTATTTTCAATATCCTTGACGAGTTATATAGCCCATGCAGCAGAATATATTAATACTAAGGCAATGCAAGGGGTCGAGCAAGTTTTACTTTACTGGGGCAGAGAATGAATGGGAAAATAGCTAGTAATACATAGAGACAACCGGGCAGTGGCATATGGACTAGCGAACAGGACCATATAGGGAGCATTAATGTAAGTCCTTCGGAGATGGTTACTCCTCGCGGCAGAATGGGATTTGGAACTCTAGTCACAATGGATTGGCACCACAGACAATGCCCTTGCCGAAGCGCTCTCGCACTTCAACGATCAGACAGTTACTAACCTAGCACGACAGTTGTCGCACCCAGGGTGCAAGCTCCCGAAAAAAGGTTCCAGAACATACAGCAATCGGGATTGTCAGTCGTAGCAGCCCACTTTGTTTGGCAAGGGCTGGCCCCCTCTACTAGGCGTAGAGTAGGATACACCACGATCCAGCTTTACACTTTTCTATACTCTGGCAAACTACCAGTACCCAAATGGGGGATGCTTCCCAGCCCTCACCACATGGGTAATAGAGTGGCTTCGCTCACTAGCGGGAACCGTCAAGGTGAAAACCTTATAGCTATATCTCACCGGTATCAAATCGTACGAGCTTGACCTCAGAATCGACTGAACTGCCTTCTCCGATGCTCAACTAGAACCAACCATCCATTGGATCAAACAAGACCACAAGGAACCTCAGCGCCAGACAAGATCTCCGCTGACCCACCCACCTCTTCTCCGCCTTCTTAGCCACCTCACGCCATCCAATTACGACAATATTCCTCTCCAGGCAGCATTTACCTTGGCATTCGCTGGCTTCCTCCGAGTAGGGGAATTCAGTTACCACAACGCAGACAGGCAACTCGGCACCTGATTCCCTAAGTGGGTTATCACGAAACGGAGTATCAACATATCAGACGACCGGACATACATGCACCTGACCCTACCAACCTCCAAGACGGACCGCTTCCGGAAAGGAATCAGACTTACTATCGTACCAAGCGGAGATCAAGCATGCCCAGTCACAGCTAGGAGGCGACTTCACCAAGTGGACTCCCACCGACCCCACCGAGCCCCACTGTTATCCATTGGAGAAACCTGTCAAGACTCCTTTACAAGGGAATACGTAGTGGCAAAACTACAACAGCTAGCCTTACTTGCCGGCCTCGGCCAGGGCACATGGAATCGTTATTCATTCCAAAAGGGGCTGCAACCTGGTCTGCGGAGTTGCGCATGTCCGCAGATGAGATCCAGACACTCGGCCGGTGGAGACCCGACTCTTACAAGTCCCCTATCGAATACTCGAGCAAAGAGCGAATTGCCCTCTCTAAGCGCTGTCAACACAACCAGCCACAGAGCCCCACCCGCTAGCAACGCACACCAGCCTGCCTTGAGATGGGAGGGATGTGTTACCACCGCACGGCAGGCTTGTCTTCATGTCGGCCACCTCACCTGCCTCATATTTGGGATACAGGGGTGGTAACAATCCCCCACCCCCGGCACGGGCAGCGGCACGGAAACCCAAGCCTCCAGCAGTGGAATGTGCTAAATGGGCATCGTGGAGGCCAGCATAGTTCTGTTTTCCTTTCAGAGTCATTCATCTTTAATCTACCTTCTTTCATTCCTTTCCTTAACTAGTTAGTTATTTAATACACCGGTGTTCTGCTTTGGAAAATTGGCTTAGCCTAATCCATTGATGTCGAACTCTTGGCAAGGAAAACCAACGGCATGAAGAGCCCACCGGCTTTAAATGCCGGAGTATCGTACTATACAGAGCAGGAGATGACCTATCCAATACAATCCCAAAAGTTAAGTGATCTCATAATACTCGTGCGGCCGAGTTGCTCCTGGATACCCAGATAGAGTATCTATTGGTGGCCAAATGACAACCTCATGCCCAGCAACACCATTAATAATCATATACGCTACAAAAAAATCGGCGGTTCGAAATTACTCACGGATGAGTAGGAGACTATCACTCATCCACATAATTTTCTTCCGTATATGAGATTTCTTGGCACAATCAGATTACCCATTTATTCGTTCTCCGATCACTACTCTATGTGGGTGTCCAGGAGCAACTCGGCCGCGCGAGTAGAGATTATATTCATATAGCACAACCCCCCAGCCGCCACCCAGGAGCCGAATTCAGAAGACCGCCCATATTCTTATCCATCCACGAAAACAAATGTAGCAAGAAGTCTCCCCACCCAAGAATTCACCTCATTTTACAAGTCCTATATTTAAACCCGAATATAAAAAAACTCACTCCGGACACAAGCGCTTCATGCTAGTCTTTGACACAAACCACCCACATCACATCTGATTTCAGAGAGTAGTGCGGAGGAAGAACCAAATTAGATTCATAATATTCTGGCCTGGAATAGGAGGGTTAATTTGGTATCCAAAATCCTAAATTGGGGGTTCTTTTTCTAGGCTTTGTACCATGTAACCCTCCACCTCCACCCCCTCTTGCATCCCCCTGAGATCCAAAGTGGTTTTTATATATATATATGCTGGCGCGCCCAAGGGCGCCTGGTAAGTTTACCGTACGTTAGCGTACTGTATAGTATATTACGCGATGTAAACTTACTATTAGAACACAAAGCGGTAGCGAGTGATATAATATGACTCATCACCGGCCCCCATCACTTGCCGGTGTGAGACACCATGATTTCTCCCCTTTCCTTGTTTCTTTCTCCTCTCCTGGTCTCAAATGAGAGCTTAGTTTGGAGTAATTTGTCTTCCCGGTTCCTAGATGGGCAATATCAACTATTGTGCGTGGACAAAATTAACCCAACACAAAAGATGCATGACAACTAAATACTCCTAGCACCTGGCACTTCAGCCTCACCTAAAGAAATTGCTTTAGCTTGGCCGAAACCAAACCACTTGATCAACCTCTTCTTGTTTAAGCTACTAGACCTCCTCTTCTCTGCAGTTGGGTCCCAATATTCGTTTTTTTTTTCATTTTGGTTATCGGAACAGGAGGGTTGGTGGGGGGTGGTGTTGTCATAACCGAAGTTTTTCCTCTTCGCTAATGTTCGGTTAATTTTGTCCACGCACAATTAATGTACCTGGCGCATTTCTCTTGTATTCGAGTAGTTCCGGTAAGAGCTTACCTTGCAGTGCCGGAGAGACTTCAATAATTGAGCTTCGCCCGAGAGAGTTGGGATCGCTTCTGCCGGTTGGGTCAGACACACGCCTTTCTTCTCTTGAGCTGGGGCTAAGGCGGCTAGGTTTCATAGTGCTTTCACGTTACCCGAGGGAGGGGATTTAGACGTACCAGGGAGGTCCAACCGTTTGAGCTCTGTGGTACCGTGGACATGGTTGTGGGGTTTGAATGATTTGCTAATCAGTAGCTCTTTTTTCCTCCCTTGCCTCTTTGATCTCTAGACTCACGGCCTCTTAAATATGCTACAGTACTATATTCTATCACTTCCTTATTTAGCCAAACTTACGCACCGCGTCATCAATTCTAGACACAAGTAGACGGTGCAAGTACCCTGTGTAGAATCCTTCCTAGACACAGGATGGCCGACATTCAATTACACCTGGGAGGGAAACCTACTTCTTCTTACACATATTTACTAGCTTTCAAAATTTAAAGAGGATATGCGGCTCTTACCAGAAGATTTCCGCACCGACTCTAAACATAAAAGAGAGTAAAATAGATTAGGGCACAAGTTGTATTACAGATGAGTACGGACCCCGGGCACGCCCATACCAAACCCGAGGACACCAAATCACTGCAGCAGTAGAGTACAGCATAGTGCAATACCGAAATCAGAAAATAATTGCGAGATCAGGGGTGTGGTTTTCTACAGCTTGCACTAGGGGCACTAGGAAACTGCGGGGGATCTGTAATAAGCAAATTTATGTTACCCGACCTTCACGAGTTTTTCTCTCCACTCGCCAAATATACCCTTGTCATCGCCCACCCAGTTTCGTGGCGCCCCCAGTGCAGACTGTGCTGCAGGCTTCATTTTCTTATCCAGTATCGTGGCACATCCTCACTCTGGTGCCACATTTCTCAGTGATGAATAGTATTACAAGCAAGCGAGACCCCGAGTAGAGAATCTCTGCCTTGGTCCGTCTGTGCGCCAAGAAATCGGTGGAATATGTCTCACTCTGGAACTACAGTAATTTATTTCCGGTTAGGGAAGGGTATTTTCTAGATCCGGTCATTTTTTTAGGGAGATCTCTTGGGGGCAGCACCCGACTGGCTATGGGATACGGTGCCCGAATAATCCCGAAAAGCTGCAGGCTTCTCTCAAGAGGAGAAGATAGCGACCCGGTCGGCGCCCCCCAGGTTGTGTCCAACCATATCAATAGCCATGTCCCCTATATGTAAGTACACAGCGCGGGGCGCCCCTCCCACAGGCTCGTCTTTCTCGGGAATGATTAGTTAGAAAGAGGTGCTGCATACGGGTCAGGCTCTCTCTCGTATTTTGGGGGAGGGCAATTATCATCTAAGGTTTTAAATACGGGGGAGTTCCTCCGTCCATCCTACTCCAACCGTGACTCTCACAGACAGATTTCCCACTATACCAGTACTCAGACAGCGGATTGGTGCCGGCATTAGTTAAAACACCCGTTTTCCCAGCCTACCAGCGCAAAATCTCCTTCATTCGCACGCATATACAGTACTTTTAAACTCAGGGGGCCACCGCCGGGATCAAGCCACCTGTGTACTCGAGTATACCTTTTTTGTTCTTCCCATAGACACTTGCACCCCGCCTCTACCTGCCTGCAAAGATCCCACTTTGAAACCTTGCGGCCGCTTCCTTCAGATCTTGGACCACTTCCCTTTTACCGAGAAGATAACGATTTCTACTCACACAGAGGATAGTTCACAAACAACTAGCGACGATACCCGTATAATCTGGTCTCGGATTGACGCCAGCGAGGATTTTCTTCAACGTGCCAAATCGCCACTCTTCTAATCGTTTAAGCTCAGTCGGATCGCTACAAGTATGGAGAGTCGACGTTCGTTGTGCCCTCTTATTGGCTCGGTTCCCTTAGTTTCGATTTAGCTTGCTTTAGTTCCGATCCGATTTTCGCCAGGTTATACGGATTGAGAATAGTTCACACGAAAGTGCGCGCGTGTTGAACAAGATAAGGATTCCTCGAACGCTTTCTGCTTTACTACTTTGGTTCATGGTGAGAATAAACCCTGCCGTTTGCGGAATGGCCCTGACACCTAAGAACTAGCAGCAGAGGCAAATTTCCGGCATTAGTTAAAACACGTTTTTTCCTAGACTACCAGTGCAAAATTACCTTCCTTCGCACGCATATATACAGTACCTTTAAACTCAGAGGGCCACCGCCAGGATCAAGCCACCTGTGTACACCTTTTTTGTTCTTCCCACAGACATTTGCACCCCTCCTCCACCTGCCTGCAAAGATCTCGCTTTGAAACTTTACAACCTCTTCCTTCAGAGCTCGGACCACTTCCCCTTTATCGAGAAGAGGACGATTTCTACTCCGTTCTTGGCCCACCACTCGGTTATGCGATAAGCGAGGATATAGCTAACAGATCTGCCACTGATACCCCGAGTTACAACTATATCAATATCTCCGCCACCCTCATGCCTCCCAGGGAGAAAGTCTTTTGTGGATCATCTAAATGCCTGGGAAACAGGTTTGCACCTCCCTCCACTCTACCTTAACCCTTCGCATCGATTAACGTGAACCCGGAGAAGTGGTCCACATACTTGCTCCCGTCGCTCCTACACTTGTAACGCATCGGATTGTACTGTACCTGGCCAACACCATTCAGAACGAAACAGGCGCTCAACCGACACTATGAAGTGATACATCTCGTCAGGCGGTTTGACTGTCGAGTTTCTGGATGCGAGAATTTCGGCGAAAAGGGGATCAAGAGATATGATAATCTAGTTGCTCATCTGAGGAACCAGCATGGGGTATCACTAGCCGGTGGATTGTGCAGTGATTAGTTAGCTGATGGTAACGATCCCCAAAAAACCGCTGCCTCGACCAAACACGCTACCTTCGGCAGTGCTCTTAACTGTAGCCTGTGCCATTTAGTTTTCACCTACGTAGTCAATTGGAGAAACGTCGCAATAGATACGACAATGGGAGCAACACAAAGGGATTTTGCATGTGCAGGAAACATACTGGAGAGGAAGCTTATGATTCAAAAATAAAAAAGACAGCTTGTTTTTCGTTTGCGCAGCCCTTTCACTCTTTTTTCGCTTAGTCATCTGTACTCAGCCTATCGGTCATTCATCCCTTACGCTTCCTCACTTCCTTTGCAGAAACGATTCCTAGTTGCCATATCTGTTTATACCTATCAAGTCCCTTTGCTATCTCGCCATCGAGTGCCAGAATTACTTTGTGTGAGCTTTGTTCCTCAAAATTGTTGCATGTTTTCCGTTTGAAAGTTCTCCCTTACGATCCAGCTCTTGGTTTTTTTCATTTGACGATTTCGAGGTAGTATGGGGTTGAGTTCTTTTTTTGAATTGATTTGAAGATTTGCTCAATATCCCTATTTTCTCAACCGCCTTTATTTTATCAATTAGGAAATAAAGGTCCCACAACAGCGGACTGTAGAGTGAGAAGAACCCGCATCGGACTTGGACATTTTGTAGGAAGGACGTGAAATGTAACTTCATCCACAAGCACTTCGTTATTTTGCGCGCTGACTGTCCTCTTAAACTAAACTATCGGTAAGGATAGGTGTATAAGCAATACACACAAATATTACATCCTTATCTCGGTATTTGCCCACATGTTCTCATTCCTCAGCATACTCTCGTGGCAACAAGGGAAGGACGTATCAGAAGAATCTGCTCCGTAAACTGAAACAATCTACCTTGCTCTCGGATAATTCGTAATGCACTTGAATGATCTGCTGCACTCCCGCAATTGCCAATGCCAACCGCATCCCCTCAACATGCTGCTAGGGGCTTGCCAGCGTATTCCCTTCGTGCCTTCAAAAAAATAAATGGGAAGCAGAGCTGGAAGCGAAGTTCACCTGACGTACTCGAGCACTCCAACGATATTTAACACACTTATATGACGAAACTGGAAGAGCAACAGAGAAACATTGAAAAGTCATTATTTCTAGTAACATGTGATTGCTTGCTCTCACATTCCTTTTTTCAAAATACATAGACGAAAAGAGCTCAAGCTGGTGGGGTTTCTAAACGAAAGGGGAGCCCTCTTTATCGACTATTTTCTCATCCCAAAAGAATTCCGGGGTTCCATTTCAGACTAGACCAAACCGAGACATAGGGAGATTAGGTTGCAGCGGAGATAATTGAATAAAGTAAGGTGATTCGAGTCAAGAGACCAGTGAAGGGGTGTCGTCGATTATGTTTAATGTGGCATCTCCATGCAAGCCTAAAGTCATGTTTGAACCTTTCCACTCTATAGCACAAGATATTACCAGTTATCAATTATCAAGCTACAGGATTCACAATTACATCGTGGAAAGGAATCGTTCAACCAACCAGTAAAGCCTCGAGAAATTTCTTACCCGGGTCACGCGGAGCGGTGAGTATCCGAAGACGGCTATCTCTGGTGCAAAAGTGCGAACAACCTGGGTTTTCTACCCTTCTGCTTGCAGTTTTGGGGCTATCGTAGGGAATTAGAGTACCGGCTTTATCCATGAGTGAAGCGTTTGTAGTAGAATCTCAGATAATTAAACAGTGTACTGTGTTGTTCGAAATGCCTCCTCTGGTATGTCAGCCATTTACTTTTGTGTTTCAGAGATGCTAAACGGCTCACCCTATCCAGTATTTTTCACTACATTCCCACAGAAGCAAATTTAATACTATGATAATATTATATAGTACGCGGCCCAATAATTGGAGATTCCCTAGTATGATAGACTGTAACGAGTTTCTCATGGGAAGTCACTCGATTCACAAGCCCTTGGCTCTAGACCTAGTAACTAGCGCTCTCGCCCTACCCAAGGAGGGGACTTTGGATTTCTTAGAGCGAGGCTCAACTATTTGAGCTCTGGCGATACCAGGGATGCGGTTGCAGGGTAGTCATAATTTTCTGCTGAATCGATCTTGTTTCCTTCCTCACTTCTTTGTGTTGTGCTAGGCTCGCCGCCTCTTAAACATGCCATTCTACTACCGCCTGGTTCGCCTAAAATTGTGTACCACGTCACGAATTCTAGACACAAGTGTATGATGCCGGTTCCCTATAGAAGACTTTCAACACACAATTGATGACCTTCTGCTACACTTGAGCGGGGGGTCAGATTCTTTCTAGGGATATTTACTAGCTTTCAAACCCCAATGAGGATGTGCGACTCTTACTAGAGGAAGATCTCTTAGAGTACACCAGCACTAAACACAATGGAGAGTAAAATAGGTTAGGGCCACGAGAGGTCTTTTAGATGAGTACGGGCCACAAGTACGCTAATAGCAAACCCGGGGACACCCCAATACAGGGCAGGACGGCATAGTGTAGTGCAGAAATAGGAAAACAATTGCAAGATCAAGGGTTTGGTCCCCTATTCCAGTAGTTTCCACTGGAAGAACGACGAAACTGTGGGGGGACGAACAGGGATCAGTAACAAGCATATTTTCTTTACCCCACCTTAACGACTTTTATCATTGCCTACCGAATATACACTGGTCGTCGGCCCAGTTTTGTCCTACCCCCAATGCAGACGATGCTGCAGGCTTAACTTTTTTTGTGTAGAATCTTGGCATAGCCTTATCTCGCAGGGTTCAGTTTCGTAGCATCACCCCGGTGCGGAATTTCCCAGCGATGAATAGCATTGCTATCAAGCGAGACTCGGAACCGAGAACCTGTGCAATAATTGCCAACAGCTGCAGGCTCGTTTCCATCGTGAATGATTGGTTAGAAAGAGACGCTGCATACGCGTCAGGCTCTCGCTCATATTTTGGGAAAAGCAATTATCTTCCGAGGAAAGTTTTAAATACAGGGAAATCCAGCGTCCAATCTGCTCCGATTTTACTAATTTCCCCACGAATTATCCCCGCCTTACCGGCCGGTACCTTTTGGGGGCTGATTCTCCCCAAGTACCTTATTTCTTTGTATTTTTCGATTAAATAACTGCGACTCGGACACAAGTTTCCCCTCAATTCGAACAGCTAGTTGCCGGTGCTATACTCACACCAGTGGTAAAGCACCGGTAGTGGCACAAACAGGGGACAAGACTACTAGTGCAAAATTTCCTTCATTCGTACACATATACCCTCTAACTCTGGAAGTTGCCGAAACCAAAACGACGCCACCGGTGAACACTTTTTTTATTCGCACCAACATTTAGAGTACACCTGCACTTGCGCAAGGGCTGGAACCTACGTGCCATCCTCAGTATTCCACTATGAAACTTTACAACCGCTGCCTTCAGAACTTGGGCCACTTCCCCTTTATCCAGATGATGACGATTTCTACTCCGTTCTTGGCCCACCGCTCAGCTATGCGACGCGCAAGCACCTAGCCAACAGATCTACTACTGATGCCCTCGGTTACAACCATATCAATACCTCCGCCACCCAAACGCCTCACAACGAGAAAGTCTTTTGTGGATCATCTAAATGCCTAGGAAATAGGTTTGCACCTCCCTCTCTCTATCATTTTCCTTCGTATCGGCTAACTTGAACCCGGAGAAGTGGTCCACATACTTGCTCCCGTCGCTCCTACACTTGCAACTCACCTTATTGCACCCGGCCGACCCCGTTCAAAACGAAACAAGCCTTCAACCGACACTATGAGATGATACACCTTGCCGAGCGGATTGACTGTCCAGTTTCCGGATGCGAGAATTTTGGCGAAAAGGGAATCAAGAGATATGATAATCTGGTTGCTCATATGAAGACCAAGCACGGGGTGTCGCCAGCTGGTAGATCGCTCCGGGATTAGTTGGTTAATCCATCGAGTTATTTGTTGGACATGGACCCTTTTTGACTGCTCACCACATACCTGCTCATCGCCGGGGGATAAGAAACACAGCCACCCTCTACAAAAACACCACTAACACATCTACCGTTCATACAACCTCGGTTTCACATCTTCACCTGATATTAGTTCTCTTCTGTCAGTTTCATACGAATTCGGAGCGACCTGCATATCTGGGCGACAATATCTGCCAAGGATCTACCACAAGTAACCATCGCCTACACCTAGTGTGAGAGCATCAAACACCTACTCAACTGCTACAAACTCCTGGGTGTTAAAGATCCCCGAATAAAAATCGCTGCTTCCACCAAACACACTACCCTCAGCAATGTTCCTAACTATACCTTAGCTATTCAGTTTTTTACCTCAGCAGTCAATTAGAGAAATATCCCGATTGCTACGGAAATGGGAGCAGGAGATGAGCGATTTGTCATATGCAAGAAGTATGTAGGTGAGGAAGCTTATGATTTGAGAAGGATAAAAGGCGGCTTGTTTTTCCTTTCTTCACTATCTCAATTATCCGTTAGACTTTAACTCTCTCCACTAGATCATCTGTGCTTAGCCTATCAGTGATCTATTTCCGCGCTTGATCATTTCGTCTGTTCAAACTTTTTTTTAGTTGTCATGTCTGTTCATTTCTATCAAGACCTTTTGTTATCCGGCTATCGAGTGTGCGAACCACTGTGCGTGAACCTTGTTGCTGAAAATTATTGCATGGTGTCCTTTTGAAGATTGCCCCTTGCGATCCGGTTTCGTTGTTTTTTGTTTGATGATTCTGATGCAGTATGGGGTTGATTTCTTTTTTTTGAATTGATTTGAATATTTGCTCAATGTTCCTATGTTCTTATCCATGTTCGTTTTATCCAATAGGGAAATAGGAGGAATAACATTGATCTTAAGCACTTTGTATGAAAGATGTGAAACATAATTTACACCACCAGCACTTCGTCCGTTTGCTTGCTCACCGCCCTCTCGAACTAAATCATCCGTAAAAACAGGTGTATAATTGAAACAAAAATAAGGCGTCCTTGTACTTCCGTGGGTCACCACGATCTTGCGTCTGCCCACCACTTTATTTTATTTTATTTTATTTCCTTCTCTCTCTCGCCTAGCGCCAAATAAGGACTGATTTGGAGGAAATTTCTCTACCCGGTTCCCAGATGTCGAATTAAACTAACCTGACACATTTCTCTTGTATTCGAGTACTACGGTGATAGCGTACATTACCGTACCGCAAGAACTAGAATAATTGAACTTCGTCAAATGGCATTTGTACCACCTTCGCCAGTAAGCTCCAGCATTTTTTATTTTCTTGTCTTGAGTCGGGGCTAACGCAGTGAGTTTTCGTGGTGCTTTCGTCTTATCCGAGGGAGAGTGTTGGAAATGCTGCTCGGCATTCTACTTTATTTTGTTTCATGAAAGCACGGAGGTTAAGAAAGATGTTTCATTGATGAACGGACAGGAGAATAGGAAGCATGGAGGCTACGGAAATGAAGGAAGTCTTTGTGATGCATTTCTTTTGTTTAGGGATAACGCTGAATTGTCCTTCTCTTCTGTTCCTTTGAAGGACAGGGAAAGTGATGAGGAGACATGTGTAGATGGAAGTGGAAACGTGTGGTGATTGTTGAACGGCTGAGGGCAGCGTTTTGATTTTCATATACTATATACACCTGTAATCACCATCAGTTTAGGGAGTAAGCCAAATACGACGAATAGACCTATCTTGCTCGCTATCGTAATCTTCGCTGCCACGATTGCCCTTTCGATGCCCTATTTGCTCTTATTTTGTTCCGAGAGGATTTTGGACGTCTCAGAGCAAGGCTCAACTATTTGAGCTCTGGCGATACCATGGATAAGGCTGTAGGGTAGTCGTCATTTTCTGTCTCAATTCTTTGTCCTGCGCAGGATTTGCCGCCTCTTAAACATGCAATTTTATCACCTCCTCGTTTGCCCAAACCTATGCACCACGTCGCCAATTCCAGACACAATTGGATGATGACGGTACCCTATAGAATACTTTCAACACACACGATTGCCGACCTTCTGCTACACCTGAGAAGGAAATCAAATTCTTCCCAGCATATTTACCAACTTTCAAAACTCAATGAGGATGTGAGGCTCTTACTCGAGGAGAATCTCTAGAGTACACCGCACCAAATACAAAGGAGAGTAAAATGGGTTAGGGCTACAAGAGATCATTTAGATGAGTATAGGTCACAAGGACGCTAGTAACAACCCCCGGGACACTTCAATCACCAAGGGAGTACCGGATAGTGTAGTACAAAAAGAGGGAAACAACTGCAGGATCAAAGATATTGTCCTCTACTCGAGTACGGTCTCCCCCGGAGGAATGACGAAACTGCGGGGGGGCGAACAGGGATCCGTGACAAGCATATTTTTGTTACCCCACCTTAACGAGTTTTCTCGCTGCCTGCTCGGCATACCCTGGTCATCCCGCCTAGTTTTGTCCTACCCCTAGTGCAGATGATGCTGCAGGCTCAAATTTTTTTGTGCACAATCTTGGCACAGCCTTATCGCACTAGGTTCCGTTTCGTAGCCTCACCCCGGCGCCGCATTTCTCAATGATGAAGAGCATTGCAAGCAAGCGAGACCCGGACCTCAGAACCTGTACCGTAATACTCGCAAATAGCTGCAGGCTTTGTTCTAAGACAGGAAGATAGCCCCTTCATCACCGCCCCGGTCGTGTCTAGTAATATCAATGATGGTGTCAACTGCATGCAGTAGGGTACGGTACAAAGCTCTAGAGGTGTCCCTGCTGCAGGCTCGTTTTTATTGTGAATGATTGGTTGGAAAGGGACGCTGCATACGGGTCAGGTTCTCGCCCGTATTTTGGAAAAGGAGAGCCATCTTCTGAGGGCGTGTTTAGATACGACAGTTTCGTTCCGTTGTCTCATTCAAAGAATCGTTTCTTCGTTTCCAAATTCCGAAATCGTTCTTCCAGATACAATGGTCACGCCCAACGGTTGCCCTCTTCCGCTTTTACCAAACACCCTTTAAGTTTTTCTTCCTTTTTTTCTTTCTCTTTTAGTTAAGTAGGACTCGGGCACACCTTGTCGTCCCCCCAATTCCTACCGAATTGCATTTATCGTTATTTCCTCTGTAACTGTTGTTGTCATTTTTCAGATGATTATTTTCCTTTTGAAACTTTACACCCACTTCCCCCAGAGCTTGGACCACTTCCCCTTTATCCAGATGATGACGATTTTTACTGCGTTCTCGGTCCACCACTCAGCCATGTGACACACGTCGATCAAGCAAACAGATCTACAACTGATGCCCGCGCCTACAACTGTATTAATATCTCCGGTACTCACGCGCCTCCTAGGGACAAAGTCTTTTGTGGATCATCCAAATGCCTAGGAAACAGGTTCGCATCCCTTTCCACTCTAGTTCAATCCTTCGCGTCGACTAACTCGGAGAAGCGGTCCCCACACTTGCTCCCGTCGCTCCTTCACTTGTAATGCGCCTGATTGTACCCGGCCAACCCCGTTCAGAACAAAACAGGCGCTCAACCGACACTATGAGCTGAGACACCTTACCGAGCGGATTGACTGTCCAGTTTCTGGATGCGAGAGCGTTGGTGATAAGGGGATCAAGAGATACGATAATCTTGTGGCTCATATGAGGAACAAGCATGGGGTATCTCCAGCTGGTGGATCACGCGAGGGGAAATTTAATTGATATGGGGACTTATCAGATAGAGTCCATCTCAGTATCGTCTATTACGATTTGGTTCTTGATTGTTTTTCTGTTTTTATGATTTTGATGTAGTTCTATGGTATCAAATTCTTTTTTTGAATTTATTTCAATCTTTGCTAAATGTCACTATTTCCTCCCCTACCCACATTCGCCTCTTTGAACCGAGATTCCCTCCGAGCCCCCAAGATCAAAGGGAAGCAAAACTGGAAGCGGATTTCAACTGATGTATGCCCACGGTATTTGCTCACGTATGTAATGAACTAGAATAACAACAAATAAAAGTATTGCTTTGGCAGGATGACTATCTTTACTGTCCCATCCCTTTTTCTAAAATAATACTTGAACAAAAAAACCCGCGCTCATGGCGACTTTAAGGAAAGCCCGAGCCATCCCCATCGACCATTTTATTTCCCTTAATCAATTCTTAGGATCTGTTTTGGATCAAGCGAAACTGAGAGACCTGCAGCGAGTATTTTATAACCGAGAGAATTGAATAAAGCACGGCCCATGGGATTGAGAGCCCAGTGGCAACCTAAAAGATGGGTGGTCGTCATTTACATTTAATATAACACCTCCATACATGCCTCAAGTGGCTACCTGATCTCAGCGCACCATAGCATGAATCGCCAGTTATAGATTTATAGGCTTTGGACTCCCATCATTGAAAGAAATATTTGTCCTTGTAACCCTTATAACTTCTTGAAATTTCTTGCCGAGGATATGCCAAGCAAGCTGTGGGTATTTGGAGATCGCTTTGTTTGGTGTAAGGAAGCCAGGGGCCTGGATTTCCCGTAACTCTGCTGCTATTTTTGCGGTTATCGGAAAGCAGCAAAGCACCGGCTTTACAAATAAGTGAAGCATTTATGATAGAATCTCAGATAATTTAAAGGTATGCTACGCCGTTAGAGTTGCCTCCGGCACGTGCAAGTGTCTTTTGTTTCAGAGGTGACTTTACTGAACAGCTCACCTTGTGAGGTGCTTTATCTGCATTTTTCCGAGAAGGAAAATTTAGACTATGGTACTAGGCACAGCTAAATTATTCCAGATCCCCTGGCATGATATACGACAACGGGTTTATCATGGGTGATCACTCAATTCATAAACCAGGGACACTGGACCTCAATGACTGGTTTGGTGCTAGTTCAGGACAAGTGCAGCCGATTAAGATACTAGCCACGTGGGTCTAATAAGAAAAAATTGGTGAACTTTCAGGCCTCGATATGACACTTGGCTATTCTGTCTGTCGGTTGCCCTGGTATTTATGGGCGGGAGTGCTAGGAAATTCACGTGATCTTCTGTTCTCTCTAATCGGGTTTGAATATCTCGTGATTTACTTAGCGTCCAGCCGCCAGGATAGTAGACAGCGTTTGCCATCAATTGGGTCAGAAGGCTCTGGCGGCCTCCCATAGTTTAAACCTTTCCCTTTGTCTAGTATCCCGCCGATAGTAGAATACTTGTAGGGCCAAAAACATGTGGGGACGGCAAATTCCGGACAGTACTGTCACTTGCCCATGCTTACAGTTTCCCTCTTTCTAGAATTTCTCTACCAAGTAATTCAAAATATCACTACCGCTTTCTTTTCACCTGGTATCATTGTTCAACATCCAGTTATGGCAGTAGTAGAGCATAGTTGGTTTATAGATATGCGGGAAATCAAGATTGTGTTGAGAAGCGAATTTCGCGTGGAGGAGTGCGTAACAGCTATTGCACCATTGTGCTTAGGCACTTTCGTTCCTCTTGTTTTTTTTCTTTTCTTGGCAGGTTGGATTATGCGAGTATGTTCATCAGGCTACTCTGGGTTAAAATCAGCAGAGCCAGAGCGGAAATCGAGGATATTGTCATTACACTGGTATTTGTACTCGTCCAAAAAAAAAAAAAAAAAAAAAAGTCTGTTCCCGACCTTCACCTACACGCTGGGAGTGCAGTTCATATTAGCGCTTCGTTGATGGTAACGGGTGGCGTCTTGGTGTAATACTCGAGTATGGGTAAAGGTCGGTGGCAGACTTTCCTTTAAGCGAATAGCTTGTGCTATGCCGAACACTTACATTAATTTTTTAGAAATTTAATATAACTTTTTTTTTTAGGGAGAACATAGATTCCTTTTGCAACCCTTCCGGCCGCGGAAAATAATGTTATGATGAAAATGCCAAACGAATCCTAGAAATATGAAGTAAGTTACGTTACTAAGAAATGAAGCTTGAACTTCAGACATGCAAAGTCAGAGTTTGTTGTAAAATAACCCTGACCCTGATTACATATGGAATTCCATTTTAAAAGATTGCTGGGGAGGGTCACGTATAGACTAGGAGGGGGGTCAACGAACAGGAGGGCTCGGCGAACACTACACTAAAGGTTACTTAGAATCGCCGCTTAATTTCAGCGGCGATTTTGTTTGGTCTGTTCGCTGAACCCCCGTGCCCGTTGACTCCCCCCATGTTATTCAGCACTCAGCCGCATGAGCAGTTTTGGTTGATTCGTGTTAAACGTGCGTTCCTTTTAGTGCCAAGTCTGTTCGCCGAGGGCCTCCAATGGATTGAATGGACCTATTGCACTTAAACAGGTGTGGCATTTCCTGCAGCCGATACGGTAGACCCCCAGCAGGATACTATCAGCATAAGTTCGGGCAAATTGGGACAGCTCTGAGGTATTGAGGAGGCTTCACAAAAACCCCGCTTTTTTTCTTCAGCCCTCAAAACTCCAAACAGTCGACTGACTCCATCATCGACCATCTACAATATCCTAACCAGCGCAAAAGAGAAAATGTCTCGATCTTTCGGTAATAATATCAACTCTTTCAACACAACCTATACGGCTGTCAGCGTGTCGAATAATTTGACAGTTACCGATGACCGATCTAGTATCCTAACCTGGTTATCCCCAATCGATCCCAAGTTACGGCACCAGGGCATCCAAGACTGCCGAGTCGAGAGTATAGGGGAATGGCTACTGCAAACCGAGGAATTCAGAAGCTGGTGCGCCGGTAGCGGGGGAAGTGAATCCGATAACTCGGTTCTGTTCTGCTACGGAGATCCGGGAGTCGGCAAAACATATATTAGGTAACACGGACAAAGGTCGTGGGATGGAAGAGAAATAGCAAGTACTAACAAGCCGCGCTGCTAGCTCACTGGTGATAGACAGTTTGTGTGATCGGGCTAGGGAACGAAATGCTACCGTTGCATGCTTCTATTTCGACTTCGCCGCCCAAAAGGAGCAGTCCTCCACGAGTACGCTAGGCGCCCTACTGAAACAGGTGGTTGGCGGACTGAAGGAGATCCCGGAGGAGATAGTGGGAGCATACCAAGACCAAAAAAAAGCTATTGGTGGGCGGGGGCCCCGACTTGCCGATATCGTGAAGATGCTGCAGACTACTTCTTCCAAAGAGCCTACCTTCATATGCATCGACGCTCTAGACGAGTGTGTGCCAGGAGATCGAGTCAAGATTCTCGATTCGCTCCACCAAATTCTTCAAAAGTCCCCAGGCACTAGAATATTCGTGACCGGGAGACCCCACATCCGACCCGAGATCGGAAAGCGTCTTTCGGGGAGAGTAGCGAGTCTGTCCATAAGTCCTAAGAGCGATGACATTATCAGGTATCTTCACAGCAGGCTAGAAGAGGACACAACCCCGGATGCGATGGACGTGAGCTTGGAGGCGGATATCCTGAAGACAATTCCTGAAAATATTTCTGAAATGTATGTAGAAGCAACCACGCCGGGGAGATTGCCTCAAGTACCCACTAACGAATATGCGTCTAGATTCCTCCTAGTATCGCTGAATATCGATGCAGTCCTGCGGGAAACCACAATCCATCGTAGACGACAAAAGCTCAGCGCAATGACCAATGGCTTAGGGTTAGGGGATGCTTATGGCGCAACCTTGAGTCGGATAAAAGGGCAGGATGGAGAGAAAGCGAGGCTTGGCATGGCTGCTTTGATGTGGATATCTCACTCGGAGCGGCCTTTGAAGGCCGGGGAACTGTGTCATGCCCTAGCAGTCGAAATAGAGTCGCCGAATCTCAATACCGACAACGTTCCTTCAATAGGCACACTGCTAGCCTGTTGTCAAGGGCTTGTTGTAGTAGATGAGGAGGCTTCTACGATCCGGCTAATCCACTTTACGCTTCAGGAGTACCTCCGGGCTCATCCTGAGCTTTTCAGTACAGCTCATTCAACAATAGCAGAAACCTGCTTAGCTTATCTAAATTCTAGGCAGGTCAAGGCCCTTTCGACCAATCCCTACCTCGATCTCCAAGACACACCATTTCTTGAATATTCTTCTCTGTACTGGGGAGTGCACGCAAAAAGGGACCTATCAGAGTGCGGGAAACAGTTTGCACTGAAGCTGTTCGACGACTACAGTACTCACATATCTGCTCAAATCCTCTTCAAGGCGGAGAAATATTATACGCACATTGTTGATTTCGATAAATTTTCCCTATTCACTGGTCTACACTGTGCATCCTTCTTCGGGATTGTTGAGATTGTAGCTGTTTTGGTAGAAACGGAAGGCTGTGATATCAATCAAATGGATTTTGGGGGTAGCACACCTCTTGGGTGGGCTGCTTGGGGTGGACACGACGAAGTTGTGAAAATACTACTCGGACTGGACAACATCACTCCTGACAAGCCCGACACGTACGGTCGAACACCACTCCTGTG
>Ga0307507_10005072_pt1 | contig 22181 bp, 22 predicted proteins | sample 7_EM_MG_FD_207223 | JGI IMG/M metagenome (GOLD analysis project Ga0307507, IMG submission 207223) | Populus trichocarpa ectomycorrhiza microbial communities from riparian zone in the Pacific Northwest, United States - 7_EM | ecosystem: Host-associated > Plants > Roots > Unclassified | place... | reverse complement strand
AGGTGACGCAAAATCAGGACGCAACGTCAGATCGACGTTGCGTCCTGATTCGCGATTGACGTTATGTGCGCTAGGTGCGCCAGACGCATGGGGCGCCCCTGGCGCAGAGTATTATTTTTGCTGATGCCTACTGAGAACCGGCGGTTCACAGGCTCGGGGCAGCAATCTGGAATGCAGAACGACCTCCACAAGAGGCTGCGGACTGAGCTGGCTTGGCAACAACCCCACTCTCTCGAAGATATGTCCTCAACATCTGAACCGCAGACACCATCGGACTCCGCAAGTGCCATATCAGAGGGCAAGCTACCGCGCAAGTTCCGGAAACGAGAGTTTATCCCTCCTGAGAATATTCTTGTTTACAATACTGCGAAACTTTATTTACAAGCAGAAGTCTATGCAGGCCAACGTTGGCCTTCCGCAGCCTACATGGAGAACATGATCAAGACGGCTTGGGGACTAGCATTGGATCAGAGAAGGCGGGAAAAATAAAGAATACTACGGTTCAGGGGATCAGCGGCCCGCGGAACAGGCACCATACCTTCTTCCTGATGCAATTTCATTAGAGATGGTAAGTCCCCTAACCCAACCAAGAACAAGAATTTATTCAATTCAGTGGCTAATAGTTGTGTAAGTTGAAACGCCGTGTATCGGCTTGTCGTGGGTATCTAGTTTCAGAAGCACGGAAAATGATGGTGGAGTGGTATAAGTTGCCGATCGCAGACCCAGTCGAGTGCCGGACGCTGGTGCATAACCTTCTCCAGGATGATTCGTTTCTTAGCCAGACGGTGGATGTCGGAGAGGGTCCTCGGACTAGCTGGTTTACAGTAGAGGAGATTGTAATACTGGTGCGTGCCTACTTTTTTGCCAACGAGCGCAGTCTGGGCTGCAAGCCATATACGCAGATGTACTTCAGCCCTCGGCGTTGGCCCACAGTTCTTCTCGTGTGCACTGCTCTTCGCTCCTCCTTAATGGACTACGGAGATACAGGGCATAAGTCCTTAGCAGTGGGGGATTTCTCACAGGCAGTGTTTGGTGGTCAGTAAGTCATTTCTTAGGGTGAACAAGGTAGCTAATAGGTTAACAGACTACAACAAGAGGTAGTATCAAACATATCAAAAGGTGGGTCCGCAGACTGCCCCCCCGAGAAATACGCCCCTCCGGTCAATTATGCTAACTCAATCTGGTGTTAGATGGCCGAGGTGCGGAAGAAAGCGACAATACGAAAGATGAACAGGTGCGTGCAAAAGATCCGGTCACATCACAAGACAGAACGAATCGAGACTGCCGGGTACGAGGATGAGATGGGGGATGACATGCGTGCCCTCAGCGAGAGCGACGACAATACCTAGCCATGGTTGGCAGACCCTGTCTGGTAGTCCGGAGGTGAATGGTGGTCCGGAGGCGAACGGTAGTCCGGAGGCGACCGGTAGTCCGGAGGAGAATACCGGTTGGGAGCGGAATGGTGGTCCCGAGGGGAACTGCGAGCGCGGCCGAATTGAAGCTGGGCTTCAATTTGGCCGCGCCAGTATTTTCTGGATTGATGGCTTCTTTTTTTCACTGTAATTAATATGTTAGTTACTTGGCATTGATGGTGAGCACAGCGACATAAACTAGACTTTTTTGTATTACTTAGATCCACCGGGGGGGGGATTTTCTCGGTAATGATTATTTGTTTATATAGGTTATATATCTAGATAACAGCAGGGTGTGCTGATGCAATAACTGGATTAAGTACGACCCGTATATGGAGAAACCGAATTGTGATCCCGGAACCCAGGGAACCCAGAGGGCCTCAGAGCCAAGGCTGCGCGAAACTGGTGAAAACAGGGTGGACTGAACGCGGACCAGGGAAGAGCTGGTCCACGGTTAGCCAACTACGGAAGAACCAGTAGAGGGCAAGGCAGAACCAGGAGAATCAGGATCGTCGTGAGGCAAATCGAGAGGCAGACCTCAGGTAAACAGGATGGATAGGAGATCGTGAACAAGAACCAGGTTGACACAGAACACGTAAAGAAGGGTTTGAGGAACACGGGGAGGAGAAGCGAAAGGATCAGGTTAGACAGGGGGGGGGGAAGCAAGGAACAGCAGGTGATTGAAATCAAAAACGCGTAAACTGGGGGACGAGGGCGATAGACCAGGATGGCTCAGGGCTGAGGGAGGCAGAGGTCTGGGAGTAGCAGGGGTATATGAGGGAGGTGCAAGATAGGATAGAAGAGGCAAAGCAAGGATAGTATGAGATAGCCGAGACAAGGGAAGGATGGACCAGTGTTCGCTGGGACGAGGGAAGTGTGGACCAGATATCGCTGGGACGAGGGAAGTGTGGACCAGGACCGCGGACCCAGGGTCCGAGTAAAACGGCGGGACCTCGGTGCTGGGTGGTGGACCAAGGAGTTCAAGGGGACCAAGGGTAGCCAGGTGACTTCAGGACCAGCGAAAACATTTTCCTGATGTGGTTGGGCTCTTTGGGAAACCACTTCCCCATTTTCTCACTCAGCTGGATGCTACATTCCTCATCGTAGCATCCCATCCAGTTGAGAGATGCGTGTGCGACCTCGCGGCCCCTCAACAGCCATGAGTCGTCTGGGCTAGTAGGCTCGAAGAAGGTTGGAAGTTGTTTCCATCCTAGGTGTGGGAGTGGTGCTCCAATTATTTCTGGTAGCACAGGTGGTAAGGATCGCCATCTTCCAATAGTCATTTCTACCCGTCCTTGGCTTCTCTGGGTAGTTTGGTGGAATCTGTTGACTGCGATCTCTGCATTGTGGAAATTTTCTGCCAGGTACGATACTTTCTTGTGTTCTGGTAAGTATCTTTTCCACTTAGCTCAGTATTGAAGATTATTGTAGTGGAGTCCAAAATCGGTGAGTGTGTTGTGTTCGTATTCATCTTCTGCTTCTCTCTGGATAGAAGGACGGATTTCTTTGATTTGGGAGAGGAATCAGTGGTCTTGGTAGGGTTCGAGGAGAGAGTGGTGAAAGGTGTTGCGTCTGGTCATTGAGAGTGTACAGGCCAGCTGATATCCCCTTCTTCTAATTTTTGCCAAGATTCTCAATAGTCCGATTTTTTTGAAATCCAGCTTCTTGGATGGTCCCCTATTATTGACCTTGAGTGGGAACAACCATACCATATCTCCTGAGTGTAGGTTCGGATTGGGCTTTCCTGTTTATTATAATATTCTTTTTCAGATAATTGTGTGGCCACCATATCGCTTCTTAATGACTCATGTAATTGAGTCATTCTTTCTAGTTTCGTGAGTTGTCCTTGAATAAGATGACCAATTATTTCGTATTCTGGGTTGATACCGTAGTGTGTGACAAATAGTATCTTCCTGATTGTCTCCTAATACTCGTTGTTGTATGCGAACTCCCCTTGTGGTAAATAACCACACCAGTCATCTTGTTGGTGGTTGATGAACGTTCGGAGGTATTGTTCCAGGATGGCATTAGTTCATTATGTTTGTCTCTCGTCTTGTGGGTGCAATGCCGTGCTGAGTCTTTATTCGATTCCTAGTTGCTCTGTGGTTTCGTTCCATAGGTATGATGTGAACAGCATTCCCCTATCGGTGAGGATGTTGTGTTGTCATCCATGCAGTCTGACTATCACACTTATAAACTCATTGGCAAACTGACATGCATTCAGATCCTTCAAGTATGGAATGAAATGGTTCATTTTGGTCAGCAGATCGATGACCACCTATATGGTGTCCTATTCCTCTGATTTCGGCAGGTCCATAATGAAGTCCATGGTAATTGATTTCCATTGTCAATCAGGTGCGTCATTGGATTTCAGTAATTGATATGGCGCATGTCGGACCACCTTCGTCTATTGGCATAGGTTGCAGTCCCTAACAAAACGTTTGATATCTTCTCTTATATTTGGCCAATGGTATAGTTGGCTGAAGAGTTTAGTGGTTTTTGCCATTCCGTGATCTCCCTCTTGTGGGGGAGCGATGTGTTTTGTCATCAGATTCCATCATATCCTCTTGTTATTGGGTATCTATATTCTTTCCTGGTACCATAGGAGTTCATCCTTCCATTGGAATAGTCCTAGTGCTATCTTCTATATCTCCTTCTCTCCTTTGTCCAAGCTTTTTCTGATGGCTTGGATCTCTTCGTCTCTTTTGCTGGCTTCCTGGCTCCTTCCTTCGTCCTTGTCTGTGACTTTCCCTATTTTCAGGGCGTCGATTGTAATGTATTTGTTTTCTAGTCTGTCCCAGTACCCCTCTTTTGGTACTAAGATCCCCACGTTTCTGGTAAGTCTCTTGTCTTGTACGATTCTGGTAAGAGCGTCTGGTTTCCCTTGTTCTTTTCCTGGGATGTATTCAATTCTGAAGTTCTATTGGGTGAGATCTTGCATCGATCTGGCCTGCTTTTCGGTTAGCTCCTTTGTCGTCATAAAGATAATCAGGTTTTTGTGGTTGGAGATGACCTGAATTGGTTTTGGGCTTCCTCTGATGTAACATTTCTATTCTTGGAAGGCTAGAACCATCGCTAATAGTTCCTTGTCATGTATGTCGTAGTTGCATTCGCCTTCTGACATCGTTTTGGACCGGTATGCCAGTGGTCTCCATTTTCCATCCGTGAATTGTTTTGATAGAATTCCTGAGCAGACGTATTTCGAGGCATCTGTTTCTATCTTGGTTGGTGCCAGGGGGTCAAAGTAGCTCTGTACTGGGGGCGTAGGGAGCTCTGTTCCTAACTCATCGAATGCTTGCTGCTCTTTGTCTCCCTATTACCAATTGCAGGTGCCTCCCCTCTTTGTCCTAGTGTATAGTGGTCTTGCTTTTCAGCTGAATCCTTCGATGAATCGCATTTAGAAGATGCAGAATCCAAGGAAACATTGTCTTTGCTTGATGTTTTTGGCCTTGTCAAGTCCCAAATGGCCTGGGGTTTAACTGGGTCCGTTTTCACTTCTTCGTGGCTGATGATCAATCCTAGCTATTCCGTCACACTCCGATGGAATTCGCATTTGGATGGCTTGACTTTCCTCCCTGAGTCTTGTATTCCTTCGAGAAGGTTGCTGAGGTTTTTTCGGTGTTGTTGTAGGGTGTTTCACGATATGCATATGTCATACAAGTAGACGATGCAACACATGTTACTATGCTCCATAAGGACCTCATTAAACTATTGTTGCAACGCTGCTCATCCATTGCATAACCCAAATGGCATGACTTGGTATTCATATGTCCCTAGCTTGGTCAAAAAGGTGGTCTACCACTGGTCCCCTTCTCTGATTCAAATGTTGTGGTAGCCATCCTTAATGTCCAGCTTGATGTAGTAGTACTTGGCCCCTGCGAGCCTATCCAGAGTTTCGCTGATGAGGGGTAGTGGATGTCAATCCTGCTTTGTAACTTCGTTGAGTGCTCGGTAATTGGCACACTGTCCGAGTTTGCCATCCTTTTCTTGACAAACATGATTGGTGAAACCCTTTCATGACTTCACATATTGAATCCATCCTCGATGTTCCTTTAGTTTAATGTGTCAATGGAGTTCCTGTACTTCGTCATAGCTGAGACGTATATCTTCTTGACTGGTACGGTCTCTCCTTGCCCTAGGTCAATTCCCAAACAATGCCGAGTCGCTCAAGTGGTACTGTCATTTTCTCCTTTTTTCGAATACATCCAATAAGTGATGATATTCTCAAGAGAAGGTGTCTATGACGTCTTCTTCCTCATTGTCCTTTTCGTTCTTGATTGCAAGTTCTGTTCTGATATTGATAGCTTCCAGTTGAATTTGGTTGTCGATCTTGTTCCATTTTAGGATATCAGTCGTTTCTCTTCCCTGATACCACCGTCTGAATGCTCGTGCCAATATTTCATTGATTTCTGTCCTTGGTTTGGCATTCTGGCCCATGACTCTCTGGTCCTTAGTGGTGGCGGAGCTTGTGAATCCCTGATCTCCTCCCTGGGTATCATCCAGCTGGGCTACTTCTTGTAATTCGTGGTTGTTGATCCTTCCGATCATGCTTTGTACGATTCGGTCTCCTTTTCCCACTCGCTATGATTTGTCTCCTAGGTTCGCCAGGACCCCCCTCACTTCCCCACTGTAATCGGCATCAATCACTGCTGTATTTGTCATGACTTGGTGTTTGGCTACTAGACTGCTTCGTGGTGCGATTTGTCCAATCGTGTTGTGAGATAATCCAATGGCTATTCCAGTTCCAATAATAGCTTGCCCTCTGGCAGGGATCTCTGTCCCTTCATTTGCATACACTGGCAGGTTGTCTCCTGCAGCCTTGGCGGATCCTTTGGTTGGCACTCTGGCCTCCAATCTTAATTTCTTCAGTTTGACACTCTAGTCTTTGGTGGCCAGGAGCTTGGAGAACCAAGTGATCAGGTTTTCTTCCCAGGCTTCCACTTCGGCTACCTGATAAGCAACAGGCGAACCGTAGAGAGACCACGTCTTTCATCTTTCAGTGTTGTAAGTGATCCTTTTGTAGTTCCAATCAATGGTTGGGTTGTGTTCTTGTAGCCTTGGCATCCCAAGGATGACCTCATAGTTTTGGAGTTTCGCCACTTGGGGGGTTGCCAATTCCCTATGGCTACTAATGTCCATAGATACTTTCACCATATGGGTAACCGGACCCATAGCGCTTAGTTTTCTGTTCACAAAGTACATCCCCACTGGTACTTTTGCTTTCATCATCTTTATCACCAGTTCGTTACAGACTTCTTTGTTGATGAATTATTCTGTAGCCCCTGAGTCGATCATTTCGTTGATTGCCACTCACTTTTCTTTCCTGTCTGGTTGTATTTTCACAATTATGTGGTGGTTGTTCTTTTGAGGGTTTCCATATAGTTGAGTCCCGCGTAATAGTTTTCCATGATGATGGGTTTCCATTCTGGTCTGTCCCTCAGACCATTTCTTACACGGGCTACATCTTTTTTTCACAACTGTTCGGGTTCATGTTCGACCTCGATTTCCCTGATCTTTGCTCTGGCTTGCCATGCTGCTAGTTACTTCGTTGGCTGCCAGCTTCTGTTTTGTGCGTCCAATGCCTTGGGTCGATTCTTTCATTCATAGTCCCTGGCCAGGTGCCCAGGTTGCACGCACTTGAGGCCTAATTCTTCTCGAATTGTTCTTCAAAACTCTTCCTCTGAGATGTTCAATCTTCCTCATTTCCTGGTCGTTTCCAGTTCCATAGGGTCACTGTAGTTCAGATGGCCGTTGTTTGTCGGTCGATATAGCCCGTCTAGGTTTCTCCCTATAATGGTCTAGTGTGGCCTATTATCTGTTGACAGAGCTCTTTGGATATGGCTGACCCTACCTAGCTTAGTCTCTTTTCGAATTGCACAATGGGCTAAAGGTTCTGTGCTTTCGTATTCGTCACTGCTAGTTTTACAGCTATTCTGTCACTGTGTGTTCCTTCCTCCCAGTAGAGTTTCTCCTCCTGTTGAGTTCTCCAGTTGCGTATCCCCAGCCACTAGACAGAATTTGTTCCACTATTCCGTGACTGAAATGTTGTCTTACGACATATTTTTAAGCTTGATTCTTCCTTGTTCTTTGATGTCGATTAGGCGGAATTGGCTTTGGAGTTCCGCCTTGAATTCACTTCAGGTATTCCATTTTGGGGTGTTTCATTGCTCCGTGTATGGTGTGTTCCATGTTGCTGCATCATTCCTTAGGAGACACGTGGCGTATAGGATATTCTCCTCGTCATGAGACTCCTGCCACCCTACTCCTTTGTAGTATACCACTAGGTGGGCTAGCCAACCTCGGAGTGTCTCTTGTTCTCCTTGGTAAATCTCGGGTTTCTTTGCTTTGTACCTTCTTGTTCCTCCGCTTAAGGGTGAGCCAATTTGCCTTATTTGTTCCGCGTTTAATCCTAGTGTTGTATTTGTTGAGGATCACCCCTCTCCTTGTTGTGTTATAGCCGCCATCATGTTTCGTTGGGTTCTCACTTCTTCCGCTATTTGTTCTTATCTGGCTGGTGATTGTAGTTCAAGGGTGGTAGGGCTTGCTGCCCTTTCTTCTTTCCCATCAGCAAAAATAATACTCTGCACCAGGGGCACCCCATGTGTCTGGCGCACCTAGCGCACATAATGTGAATCGGGAATCAGGACGAAACATTGATCTTAAGTTGCGTCGTGATTTTGGGTCAACTCAAGTGTTACGCCCTAATGCAATCCTGACACGGACCCCTACATTCTCTGTGTCCTGACTGCCCCTGGAGCTCTCATCTTGCGTCCTGAACATCTCTGATTCTCAGATGCTGCACCAGGGCGAAGCCTGATGATTCGCAGCTCCATACTGATCAGCACTGATCCTTGCGTCTTCTGTCCTGACGTTCTATATTTATCTTCCCTGCCTAAGCTTCACTCGTTCCGCCATCTCACACCAGGATACCCTTATCCTGAGCGCACTCGTCCTGATATCTCCCTCCGTTGGCTTCTCCCTCCACAGACACTCTACCGGTCTACCATTATCCTGATTTCACCCTCTCCACGTGCTGGGTGTCCTGATCGTAGCTTGACTTTTTCTATTCTATCTGTACACTCCTACATAATATCTACATGCCCTCATCATGTCTCCCAGACATGTGGTGAACTATCTCAACTCTGCCTGACACAATCCCGATCTTGCGGATGCTTTATCCTCTTTTTTCCAATGTCATCCCATGACATTTACTCTAAGGTCACCCAGACGGCCCCATGCCGTGTCCCTTTCATTGATTCTACAACTAGTACCCCAAACGCCCAGATTTTCCTTTACGTTCTCAGATCAACACATCACTGTCAAAAAAATAGTATTAATTACTTAAGCTACTCAACAGATACACAACATATTCGACATATTATCTCATAATTACCCTCCCCAACACTTCTATTAAACCCCTGTTCCACATCCCCCTGTTCACTGTCACTTGTCTCCTGTTGTGCTGGCTCTATTCTGTCCAGGCAGAGCGAGAAGCGTCGCGATGGATTAGGACTCACGGTCCTGTGCAATGATAGTTCCCTGGTCTCCTCCCATGAACCATCTGCACTCGGCGGAGAAGAATTGAGAAATCTGAGAATCTGAGCAGCTGACGTCTGGAGCAAATCAAAAGAAAGATCAGTGTCCTGCAACTCGTTTTGACTATCCTTCTACCCCCCTGGGGTCCCAATACGCCAGCTGCTCGGAGTTTGAATTCAGTAGGCTGGCCTTTGTGTAGCCTGGTGGGATGGTTGACACTACAGCTCAGCGGCTACCACAACCCAATCGCCAGGAGTTTGGCTTTGGTAGACTGGCCTCCGCATAGTGTGTCTGGATGCCTGACTCTGCACCTCAGCGGCTACCACAACCCAATCGCCAGGAGTTTGGCTTTGGTGGACTGGCCTCCGCATAGTGTGTCTGGATGCCTGACTCTGCACCTCAGTGGCTACCGCTGCCCAATCGTCGGTATACCTTTCACGGCGGTCTTGTCGCATGCCGTGCTCCTTCTCCACCTTTGTCTGGATGGTCCCGCAAATCTTCTCCAGAATTATCATCTTTACCCAGTCTGTGGAATCGGCCCATGTGTGAGTTTACGGGGCAAAAAGGTCTTCAGTGGGTCCGATCATGTTAGCCTCCTGGAGAAGACGCGGTGGGTTCGGGTTCTGGCTGACCTCCTACCGCGTCAGGCTTGAACTCGCCTGATTCCTTATATACTCCTGTTTGTCATGCTCGTCAGGTATGCCAGAGGATTGTACATGTTAAGCAAATCATAGTGCCGTTGATACGCCCAAGAAAATTAGGTTCGACAATCTCATGCCTTTTCCTGCCTCTGAAGTACTTACCCCATATAGTCTTGGGAATCTGGGGCGCCCCGAATCGAAATGTCAATTTCTGGGTGGAGTCTAATACCTGTTAGTTATTGGAGGAAAGTTGTCCAACTAGGGCGCACCAACCTCATATCCGTTTGGGGAAGACATAAATCTATCCTTTTCCAGCAGGTAGTCTACCCTGCCTGCAATCGCCGTAGGATCTTCTGGGAGATCGTATAATTTTCCGATCTGATCTTTAAGGTGGGAAACAAACTAAAATCTTACACCAGAGTGGCTATTGCTTATCTTTCCGAATTAGTACTATACCCGGCTTCAGGGGGGCGTCATCCCTGTGTATCTGTGTCTACTTACTATCTTTATGTTGTCCTCCGACGCTTTCATATTTCCTGCATCAGCTATATAATTGAGCGTCTTAAGGCAAGCACCGTGTACATTAGACGTCAAAGTAATTGGGCCTGGGAGTAGGTCAACAAACAGGATGTACGAGAGAATGAGAGCTTTGACTCGCGTTACTAGAGCCGTCTCTACTCCTCTCGCTCTATTTCGTCGTAACTGTGTACCTGTCCAGATGTTCTTAGAGTGTGACGTACTCGATTCGCCCGCTGCACTCAAACTTCTAACTCCCAACATAGTGAGACTGTGAGTAGCCAGTGGGGATGAATATAGGACTTCACTGGATGACTGGAGCACTGGCAGAGTATACGCTCTACCATGTGTTATATGTCCTCGAGCTCCTGGCGTCCACTTAACCAGTGCTCGCTCGTGTGATCCGAAGGTGGTCGATACTCGCACAGTCAATACCCGATTGTTCGTTTGTTTGTCCACTGTTCATGACCGGTAACGGAGCCCTGCTCCAATAGCATCTGGATTATCATTGGCTTCCGCGTCTGGCTCAGTGTCCAATTCAGTCTGATCTGATCCGGGAGAGTCTTCATACTCATCACTGGTAGCATCGCTTAAACGAACTGTTTCCGTTAAAACTTGTGCGTCAGGTTCGATCTCAATATCAGAATACGTCGTGCGCTGTAAGGTCCTTCTCTAGGCGTGCTTTGGTGGTCTTTTGAGTGCTCTGGTTGCGTTTGGCGGTGTAGGGCGCACATGCAATAGCTGCTCGTTCGGCAGTGTGCTCGGTGAACTGCCGGATTGCTTTTGTTGCGTTCCCGACCTCGATCTCACTGATTATATGCCCTCGGGTACGACTTGGTGTCTACGTATGTTCAGATTTCCTACTCGCAGCGTCGGCTGGCTGCGTGAATTGGCTTGTGGTTGTCTAGACATAGTGGAATGCTGAACAGTTGATCAATATTAGGCAATATAGGAATTATGACGTAGAACAAGGGAATCTATCGTTCGTGCCGCGAAGATAAGGAATCTGTGGTTATGTTCAATGGACACGTCAGGTCTTATTCGCTACAACCTGGGAGGGGGTTGGGAGAATCACACACTATCACTCAGTATCGATATAAGATATTCCCCTGTAGAAAGGGGTTTTCTGCTTGTTCAACATTATGATCATGATCTCGACATCCTCAGGTATGATGGTTATCCTGACTCTAGTTGAAAAGGTTTGGCGAGATGGGCGTCACAAATGTAGGATGAGGCCAAGCAAAATCTGTCCACATCGAGTATCGGCTAGCGACACTAATTCTCGCAAGACACTTGCCATGCCTAGGGCGGTTTAGGATTATCGAACCTCATCTCCTAACGTCAAATCAATACCACTAAATGTCTGGTATTCTCTATTCAACCCATACTCTCGACGTTGTCAGGTATCATGGTGGTCCCGACTCTGGTTGCAAAGGTTCGACGAAATGGACATTAGTAAGGTAGGACGCTAAGCAAAATTTAGACACAATGAGTCTCAGTTAGCGACACTAATTCTAGCAAAACACTGGCCACGCCTAAAGTGTACTAGAATTATCGAACTTCATCTCCTAACGTCGAAGCAAGACCACTAAACGTCTAGAATTCTGTATTCACACCATGCGCTTATATGTTTGACTAGTTTGGTCCACCGACACCAGCCCAGGTAAGGACAGAATGCACGGCGTACTTGATCCAGGAAAAAAGAGTTCGTATCTTAACGCAAGGAGGCGTAAGGACTAGCAATATAGGATACAAGAAGCTGAAGCAAGGACGCACAATAATATGTGTACTATCAGATACCAGCTAACGAACCACAAACTGAGAATTCTGACTAAAGCGAAATAAGATCTAGGGAAAATAGAAAAAGAAAAAAAAAGTACCCAAGAAAGTAGGAAATCCCGAATTATTTTCGTCGAGCCCCGCATCTTTGTGAATATGGTGGTTGGGGTAATCGCGATTGGGTGTTGTTTGGGGCACTACTCAAACTGGACGTTGAAGAGGCCCCAGGTGCTGGGGCTGTCATGGGGGCTGCTGGTTCAGTTGGAGCTGGGAGCGTGGTGGGTGGGTATTCAGTTGTGCGAGCTGCTTGTTCTGTCGCTCTCACTGAAGTTGTGTGAACCTGGGTATCAATCAGAGCAATGATAGGGGAGACTGGACGTTCATCGCAGATTCCGGGCAGGCTGCTAGGAGGGCTGTCCTGGGCACCATCATGTGCTGAAAGCAGCGCGGCTGCCAGTTCAATTGCGCGAGCTACTTGTTCCGTCGCTCTCACTAGAGTTGTGTGAATCTGGGCATCAAGCAGAGCAACGGCAGAGGAGACTGGACATTCATCGCGGAATCCGAGTAGGCTAGAAGGACGGGTGTCCTGTGCATCATCGAGTCCCGAACGCAGCGCTGCTGCCAGCCCGGTATCTCTAATGTAGTGAGCCATTCAGGGCATGTCCTGTAGAACCTTCCAGATATCTTGGAGTTTCATTTGCGTAGATGGCGCAGAAGGCCTAGAGGCCAACTCCTGCGAAAGTGGAGCGAACAGATTATTGCTCAGGGTGTAATCTATTTCTCATAGGGTATCCCTCAATCGTGTCAAGGGGCCCGGGGCTCCAATCCCTCGTCCTACGTCGTCAATTACCCATCATGTTTTGACCTTCATGTTAACATTAGGTGTTGATACCTATGTCATCCAAAACAATAGCCCCCCCATCAGGAGGTGCCAGTGCTTCCCCCTCTCTCTCAGCTTCTAGCCCTTCCTTCTCCCCCTCATCATCGTCCTCCTCCTCATTCTCATTCTCATTCTTATCCTCATCTGCTTGCATGGTCCCCACAGCCTCTTCCTTAACTTGTAATTGAGAAACCGGTATCTCCCTTTGGCAAGCTCGGGCGTCTGGGCTCTATCCTGTCTATTCTTGCAACCTGACTTGACGACAAAGGGATCAAGAGGATCTTGGCTATAGTTTGCAAGGAGCCACGCTAGAATGTCCGTATTGCTATGGAGAAAGATGAGCTGTGGCAGGGGGAGAGGTTTTTCGAGCTCTTGACATACCCTGACAGCACCCTCATAAGTCGCCCCGATCAGATATTGTGGGCATCCGATTTCCTCCTCCACACGCTGTCCTCTAACCACCCCAACCAGATTTTCGATGCTTAGTATTGTCAACACACCCCATGCGATTCCGCAGTTCTAGTCACTAGCGGACCAGGGATGGTCGAAGAACAGATGTCCCTCTTCTCGGGCTTCCGTTTGGTGCACGATATGGATTCTTACTGCCCGTGGGCAATAACTTGACAATTGAGACTCTGTCAAAATAAGTTATTGCAAGGCTAACGGGAGATAGATGGGAATAATCACTCACTCAGAGATTCCGCCGCAACGTCTCTACCATGGGCGCGCTCTACGATTCGATGCAGGTTAGAGGTCTCGAGTTTCCTACCCGAATCTTTAACTAGCATCCTCAGGTGACGGGTGAGTTCCACGGCGTCATCGAGGTGGTGGGTTTTTTTAATATGGGTAATCCAATCTTTCACGAGGGGAAGGGCGCGAGCGAAGAGCGTGATTGCTTCCACTTGGGTGTCTGTCAAGTGGCTAGGGTCAAGGTTACAGGCTGTCATACAGGCCTTGAGCTGCGCACACCAATCGAAGTAGGCACCTGATGTGACGCCGGGATCGAAGAACACGCACCACTATTTTATGTACGCAATGTCACCATAAGCCTTCCTAATTTCTGCTCAATTGTTAGCATGACAGATTCTGATACCTGGGTGGGGGACTTCTTTGACATACCCAGTGCCCAGTCTTTGACGGCTGGCTCGAAGTGCGTGTGCTCCGCCATGTGTCTTTTCACAAGAAAGTTCATTGTTAGCGCTAGATCCTGCAATGCGAACCTAGTGGTTTCTGTGATTACTTACTCTCGCTCCTCAGCAGAGCGAGGGGCGACTATACGCAGCAAGGTCTTTCTTCGTTTTCCGCTCTAAGCATCAACCCTCCGAGGGTACGCAGCCGGGCGTCTAAGGTGAATGCAAATAGTAAAATGCTCACCAATATATAGAGGTAGTTTACTTACTTTCCCTTCCCTAACTCCTGTTTGCATGAGCTCGGAGGTGCCATCTGGACGTGTGCGATGTTAGATTGAGTTGAATTTAATGAAAAAGATGAGAAAAATTATTGATATGTTAACTAAAAGACAAGGATCTCGGAGGGAGGTTGACATAGGTAGGTCAGAATCTGGCGCCACCTGTGGGGACAAGAGCGAAGAGGAGGGTATATAGACTGGGAACACCAAAGTGGAAGGAGGGGTAGGAGGGGTCCTTCTATACACCTCGTCGACGCCAGGTGTACATTTCCTGAGGGTTAGCCCTGGAGGGGGTGTACTGTACGAGCAAAGAACGCGAAGTAGGGTGTGCTAGTACAACCACTTTGGACACCGAAATGGACACCGGGATCTTGGGCCAGATGAACTAACCACATAGCGGATCCACAAATTGCGATGGATAAAGATATAGAACATTGACAATCCAATGATCGTGAACAGTTCTGAGTCTCAGAGATTTCCACTGCGTGTGATGAAATCAGGTTTTAAGCCTTACAAGAATATAGATGCCAAGGCACCATCAACCTCACTTGAATGTTTCATCCATCGAGCGCAAGATCACACATGAGCGAAGCCAGACGAACGTGAACTGATCAGATGGAGATCGCCAGGCAGGCAGGCAGGCAGGCCAGCAGGCAGGCTATAAGAAATATATTCGAACCTAAGAGCTCTAATACTAAACAATATCACTAATACACTATAAGTCTAGGTACACTCAGTGAAGGATAGACACGGTGGCAAATTAAACTCTCAGAGCCTCGAATGGTATCTCTTGGGCTTACCCTCATGACTATCCTCTTCATCAAAGGAAGCACTGCCCTTCCGTACCTTCTGGCTTTCCAAAGATTCCCTAGCCATGAAAGTCAAACGAAATCTCTTGGCCTTATCCTCATCTCAATTTTCGTCGTCAATCAGACCTCTGCGCTTCCATGTGATGACGCCTTGAGCATGACACCGTCCCAGTCCCACCGAGTGTTATATATTCAACCGGCTTGACGCTTTGAGGCCGAGTGGTATACATTTCGAGGGAGATTCTCTTCTCTCTCCACCAGCGGATGACAACATCCCAACACTGCCCTCGCCTCCATCCCCGGCGCTGGAGACATCCTATAATCCACCGGATAATGCTACAAGTAAAGCGTCAGAGTCATCTCCCTCTTGCGGTTCACCTGATTCATTAGCCAGCCTGGGATTAGCTCTGGGCTCTGGTCGTCTGGCCCCCGGATCAAATCAACCTCTTCGGAATTAGTCTTGTTCTATCACTTCATTCGATCAGTTGGTCGCAGCGCCTGGTACAAAATAGTTGTCCACCCTCAATACCAGTATTGGTTCCCTACTCAGGCTTACGTTATTCGGACAATGACAATAGATTAAGATATCAAGCGGGTCTTCGAGAACTGGATTCAACAGGAGCCAGGCCCTTGCCGCTTCATCATCATTGATCAAGACATGATTAATCCACGAGAGTGGCGTGTTGGGATAGTCTCGTTGGAGTCGGTGTCATTGGCCAGTAGCGCCAAGTATGTACCAAATCGTCTCATGTCATATGGATCTTGTAATTATCACTGATAGTCCACGGATGTTATAGGTATCCAACTCAGCAAAATGTACCCCGTTGACAGGACACCAATTGAGCCGGCCCTTATCAGGGTAGTCTTCGGGGCTATCAGCCGCGTGGTGGATCCAAACAATACGCACTGGGTGTGAACGTCCAACTCGAGCGCTGCGATCTACAACTCCTTAGTTAGTAAGTGAAAAACCCAAACACAAGGATTATTTTGAAAAGGACTCACCTGTTGGCGCCCGGTAATATAGTGGGCGATAAGGTATAATTGGTGCTAGCGCAAGACTGTCAGGTGGGTTGTTAAGTGGGCCGTTTGCTGGCGTGTTAGCAGGCCTGTTTGCTGGACTGTTTGCTGGACTGTTTGCTTGGCTGCTGCCTGACTTGTTGCCTGTACTGCTGCCTAATTTGTTGCCTGTGCTGCTGCCTAACTTGTTGCCTGTGCTGCTGAGTGGGATATCGAGTAGGATTGGTGCTGGCAGCTACCCAGCCACTAGGGGAGCATTTTGTAGAGCAAGTATTCCTCGTCCTTGCATTGGGTGAGCAGCTTGAGCGACTTGTCTTTGTGCTTCCGGTTGGTTAATCGGTGGTTGAGGTTGACCCAGCGCGACATGTGGAGCGACTTCTCCTGGCGCCCGAATGACACGAGGAACAACTTGTCCTTGCGCTTGCAGTTGCGGTTAACCCTGAGCGACATCTGAAGTGACTTCTCCCAGCACCGGAATGACAGGAATGACCTGTCCTTGCCCTTGCAGTTGATGTTGACCCAGAACAATACCTGGAGCGACTTGTGTTGGCACCGGAACGACAGGAACAACTTCTCCTTGCGCTGGCGGTTGAGGTTGACCTGGAACTACATCTGGAGTCACTTGTCCTCGTGCCGGAACAATAGGAACGACTTGGCCTTGCCCTTGCGGTTGAGGTTGACCCAGAACCACACCAGGAAGGACTTATGGTTGCGCCAGAAGAGCACTTGGAATGACTTGCCCTGGTGCTTGCGCTTGTTTAATCGCCAGGAAAGCGTTTTGGGGAACGGGAGCTGTGTTTGGATCAGCCGTAGCAGGACCCCATCTAATTGGGGCGCCCAGTGGTAGTCGCAGTGGGGGAACAATCACCCGTACAGTGGGGACTCCTGGCTGGCCCAGTGCAGGTACTGGCTGGCCCTTAGCCACAGCCTGAAGCTGCTTGTGTATGGTGGTTGTCAACCTACTCATACAGTCCTTAACAAGTTGCATGATTGCCTCATCGGCCTCCCACATACGAGCCACGTTATTCGCAGCTGAATCTGTGGCGAGGTGATCGCAGCCAGGACGCAAGCTCCTCATTCCTGCGACCATTTGCTAGAATTTCCCGATAGCAAAATTAGTAAGTGGCGTAAAGTTCCTTGCTACCCACTGATCTTTCACAAGTCGCCGCCATTCTTTATACACAACCGCGCCTGCATCATTAGCTAGGAAGCCCATGGCTCCTTAATAGTGAGTAATTGACTGACCTGCAGGATTAGGGTGTGTTGCACTAATCACCACTAGGAGATAATTAGAGGGAAGTTGGTACGTCTGCCCCACCAGAGCCTGCTGTGCTCCTGGATTATGCATATAGACGTATCGTAGGCGGAGGATATTGTCGGCCATATTCGTTGATTCTTGGTGTATCTAGATGAGAGTATTGGAACTAGTGGGCTGAATATGATGGCAGTTGTGGATGTTCTGCATGTGAGATGGTTCTTTATATGAAGTCCCTTCTATGGCGCTCTATCCACTTTATATATAGAGCTCCCAGACGTGCTAGGGAGTTTGAAATAATCATGCTGTGTGTTCAAGATTGGCTAAAAATAGGTAAAACCTTACCCTTAAAGGCAGGACTCTGCCATTATCAGATTCAGCTTGAATAACGGATGATACAGGCATTCGCTCAGGAACCGCTCTCGTTTTGAAAAAATCTATAGCTGACACTAGGGGACGTCTGCGCTACACCCCATGGAAGACTAGTTTCTATTCGAAGCGTCTGAGCTCCTTGACCCTCCGTGCGAATCACACGTATTGGGCTAAAGACTAAACACAGCAGTACAAGTACCCTCAAATCTACACATAACTCACGATAAATACTGAGCTCACTCCTACCATCCCTAGCAAAAGTCCATTGTGCTGATGCAAATACATCCAGTCAGACGCATATGACAAACACCTGCGAACAACAGATGCATATCTAGACATTATTCTCGCGTCTACCATAGAATATCCATCATCCGTAGATATTATCAACAACGTGGAAACAAGCATTTTGCACCACCCCAAGACGAGCAAGGCCCAGGATTCCGACTATGAATCTGATCCGGATCCCACCGGACATGAGCTTGACCCATTTACTGCTCCCGACTCTGATACAGTGATATCAAACGACTCTATGTCGTCGTTCCTTGGCCGACTGTAGCATTATTCACGCCCCGGAGAAGCAATTGGAGACGTTGACAGATTTGAGCAAGAAAACTGCAATCTCTGCAAGGATCTATGGCCACCGTTCAGTTATGCGCAGGATTTCAAACTGGTGTCTTGGTTAATTCATAGTACAGTACCTAAATTACGAATCAATGAATACTTCTCAAGTGGCCTCGGTAGTTCCGTGTTAGTTGGCTATGGCTCTATGCATACGCTCGATAACCACCTGCCGTCATTGTACCCGCACAGTTCGTATCTGCAATAGTGCGAAAGACAAGTTGAAGATAGCAAGAGAACTCTGCTATTCTTTGGTCGTAACCTCCTGGATTGTGTCAGATATCTCCTTCGCCAGATCGCATACCGAGATGACTTGATCTTTGCGCCACAGGGTTAATTCGATCCTAATTGTAAAAGGATCTATGCCGAAATCCACACTGCAGACTGGTGGTGGGATGTTCAAGTACCGCGCCCTAACCTCCTTTATGGTAACGTTAGCTGACTAATTATAGAAGACCCTTCCACCTGGTGCGAGTGTAGTTCTCCTTATTGGGACGTCCAATTAGACACATTTCAGCAACTTCTCCGGTCACAACAAAGCGTGGCCTGTCTATATTACCCTAGGAAATCATCTGTCAGCCCGGCACACCAGCCCTGGATCAATAGCTGTCCTGCTTCTCACACTATAGCCTATCCCCCCCAAACTCTCAAAGTCCATCAAAGCTGATCAATACCAGAAACAAGTGAATGCCGACACACTGCAAGAAGTAAGAGAATTTATTTTTGCGCCTCTGCAGCACGCCGCGCTTGATGGCATCCCAATCTATTATCCTAACGGGAAGTTTCAAGAGTGGTTCCCAATCTTTTCTGCATGGGTAGGGACCATTTGGAAAACGTGACACTGCACGGGTTAAAATCCAACGCCTGTCCTACATGTGAGGTGCTTGCCGGGCAATTAGGAACCAACATCAAGAACTATCGAGCTACTGATTACGCAAGATAAGAAAGATATGTATAGGAAAACTAGTTCCCAGGCTCGAAGTCAGACGGCACACACCTCACGTTTCGCGGCCTTGGTATCAATTTCGGCCAAAAGGTTTTCCATGGATTTCACCGGGTCTCGGCGCCTGACTTGCACACCCCGGACATGCTCCTTATGGTTTATCTCGGATTATTTAACCACATGATGGACTGGATCCAAGCCTTTCTCAAGAAACACGGGTGACTGCAAGCTTTTGACGACATTTGAAAGGCATTACCGCCGTACCTTGGGTTTTTGGTACCCAAAAAGGCCTATGGCGAGGTTGCGCAGTGGCAAGAGAAAGAGATGAGGAATCTGGGGGGCTGTATTTTGGGAGTTCTCACGGTAGCACTGCATCAACCACAGAGTTCACAAGTGATACCTTTCAAACTTGAACATGCTCTCGGATGCTTCAGAGCGCTCATCGACTTCCGTATGATGGTACAATACCGAAGCCACACGTCTGACACCATAGCTTATATGGAACCTTATCTGGACCAATTTCACAGGACGAAAGGTATCTTCTTGGAGTTTTGAGTAACTCACTGTACACTGACCAAGGTTGATGAGCAACAGAGGAAGATACGATATCAGAGAACGCAGATGGGCCAGCCCGTAGCTCCCTTTATATGGTGCCTGATCTGTGATGACGATTGCAAAGAAGAGCACGAGCAACGTATAGACTTGATATATCGCGAATCGCATTTCAACTTTATCGAGATACATCTACTAAGTCATTTTAGTGATCATATACCTCAGTTTGGCAATATACCGATTTATTACATGGAGTTTGGAGAGCTCGCGCAAAAGGAACAAATCAAGGACGGATGGCGACGATCGAATAAAAATCATGCTGCCCACCAATTCGTGCACAGCTACAGTCATCAGCACACCATCCAAATGAGGTTATTGAACCTCTAATCTCTACGACGCCGCACCGCCAATCTCTCTGTGGATGTCCTGCAACATTGAGAGAGTACAAAGAGTGCCGTAACCCCTCTGGTCATTTGTAGGAGGATCCTGAAAGGGCATCGGGACAACGTGTCCAACCTCTTGTGTTTTAGTAAGGTGTCGGGGGTCATCCATGGGAGTATATGTCGCGAATTGATCTGATATAGCCAGTATAACTTGCTTACAGAGCCCCAGCTTCCTGAAGATCATGCGATCCTTTAATCACTCCCGTTGAACTACTAACCCAACTCGAAATATCCGTTGTAGCGTTCCAAGCAAGCCACGTTTACGACATCCACCTTGCGCGATACACGGGCGCCCTACACTTCAGGAAACAGGGGAGTCTTAATGATTGGGTTTGGGTCCAGGCTAGTTCTGAAGAGATGTATGGTGCGCTGAGGGGCTGTCTGCCGGCAAGGCTCGTGGCACTCCTCAAAATCAGGGAGTACACCTGTGAGAATGCTGTGTGTCGGGTCGCAGGTGTTCGGATGTTAAGTGCAGTCAACTCAGGATTCCCCTCAGACATACATGGCATTGTTACAGTCACATAAGGGAGGATGCTTAAGAGTTTACAATAGTTGACGTAGGGCCAATTCACGGCCTAGCGCACCTGATACCGAAGAGGGAACTGCGCTAGCTGGTTAATAGCCGAATTGATTTGAGAACGTTCAATGAAGTATATCAAGGAATCAGAATAGGGGCGGGAGGAGGGGCTTGCTCTCCGTGCATATTCTAGTACACGCCCGGCTTTGCCGTAACAAAAAATGCCGTCTCGCGAATTATGGTGAGAGCTTTCTAACTTGCTCACCACAATTCACCAAACGGCATCTTGCACATTGTCAAGTTGTATATGTATGAGATATAGAAGCAATTGCCTAGAAAATAAAGAGTACTTGCTAGTTTACCCTATACATGTGAGATTCTGAAGCGGGGCGCAGGCCGACGTCAGAGATCACAGGAGAAATAGGTCAGGGCGCTCGGAAAAGGCAATGTGAAGCTGGCGCCGTCATGAGAAGGAAGTGATAAGAACCGGAGCTAAGGTGTAGACAGGGTGTCTGTACGACGCGACATCGCATCAGGAGGTAGAGGACCTTGCAACGATATTCAGGGCGCACTGGGCGTCGAGAACGCAGAACCAACGTCACTTGCGTCCGGGCGCAAAGCCGACGGATCTGACGCAAGGTACTTTTTTTGCTGATGTATGCGGGACGCACCAAGTGGAAGGTGGCTGAGCTGGAAGTGGCAGAGAATGTTGTGGCTGAGAGTGTGGCGGTGGTTGAGGAAGCGCAGGTATCTAAGCCAGGGGTGAAGATGGCTAGCATGGAGACAGTTGTGAAGGGAAAGAAGAAGAGGAGGGTAGGAGAGTTGACGAGGGATCACAAGGGAGCGAGAGAGGTGAGGGAGGAATTTATTGCCCTGTCAGGCCCGGGGGCTATTCGGGAGGGATTCACAAGAAGGGTAGCGCAGGAAGCAGTTTTTGCGGGTGCTGACCCGAGATTAGTTGCTGGAGGTGATCCTACAGGTACCACTGTTGGGATATCCCGGGGGACGGATGCCTGGCACCAAAGTCCAGAGGCGAGAGCGGGTTATTTGCTGAGGCCAAGGGTTGGTTATTGGGGTGGTAGAGGTTACAGACGAAGAGGCAGAGGAAGAGGAGTTTCAAATATTGTTTGTTTCCATGCAGTATTTAGGGATCTGACCTATTGTAAGTTGTTTTCCTGATAGTTGGATGAGGGGTAGAGTTTTGTGGTTGTTGTTTTCGGAGTTGGTTGTTTTTGTGTTCGAGTTTGGGGAGGGATTGTAAAGGGAAGGGAAGCGTTAATGTTCGAAGGGGTAGGGTTGTGGGTAGCCTCGTGGAGACTGGGGGCCTGTGGGTAGTGAAGGTATTTGGGTTTACCTAACTTCATCAGCAAAATGTAAAAACCACTCCTGGTCCACCAAGGGGGGTTATGGTCCCCCTGGTCCTCCTGGTCCACCCTGATCCACCCTGATCCACATTTTCGGTAAAATTTCCAAAAGTGTGGAT
>Ga0307507_10005071_pt1 | contig 22184 bp, 33 predicted proteins | sample 7_EM_MG_FD_207223 | JGI IMG/M metagenome (GOLD analysis project Ga0307507, IMG submission 207223) | Populus trichocarpa ectomycorrhiza microbial communities from riparian zone in the Pacific Northwest, United States - 7_EM | ecosystem: Host-associated > Plants > Roots > Unclassified | place... | reverse complement strand
TCTCAAACGCCTTCCCCCTTCACATCCATATCCTCCCCCTGCTGTCCCACCAAAAACCCCGTAGCCACCCAACCGCTAACCACCAAAAACTCCATCAAAACCCTCATACCGACCAACACGCCCACATCCCCGGTTATAAGCCCATACTTCCCACCCCCGGGCACCACGGTCACCACCCCCTTCTTATAGGCCCACGCCGCCAATATCGCATACAAAATTCTGATAAACAAAAACGGCATGCTGCCCGCCACCGCGATATAGAACGCTCTAGCGGTCCTTCCGAAAGCCCCCCAATGGCGGGATAGAATGACCAAAGAGACGAGGATCAGTCCCCAGGCCACTAGGGAGACCATCGCTGACGCACGGAGGTATGTTATCGCCTTATTCAGTGAATCGACTACCGATGTGGAGGAAGAGTCGGGGTTGTAGGGCATTGTCGTTCCACCGGCGATATTTAGTATAAGTGCCGCGATAACGGCTATATGGGTGAGCCCTAGTAGTCGGAGAATGGGGTGGCGGGTTTCTGGTAAATGCTTGGTACTTTTTTTTCAGTTAGAATAATATTATGAATACTTCCAGCATAGTGGGTATCGTAGGTATGTATGTATCTAGGTTGGGAGATAGGGTAAGATGTAACTAACCAAGAATTCAAAAACCCTAAAGAAGCGGCTAACAACGGTGATATCGCGATTCCGGAGAGTATAATCGCGGGTACAAGTAGTGCCTTATTTGTGTAATCATTGTTGAGCGATACCGCTAGTAGAAGGGAGCTGCCGGTTGTTCTGACTGGTTCGCTTGTTAGCTTGGCTGGTGCAGCAAGTTTGCGGGGGAAGGAGGAGGAGTATATACAGAGGCAGAAAACGGTAATGTACCACCATGCCGTCTCCCGTGGTGTTCGAGATATGTTGTACACCGTCAGGGAGAGGAATATCGCGCCCAGGATTGCTTCTGCTAGGGAGAGGCTTTCGTGGGGAGTCATTTTTTTTTTCCTGAACGTTTTTTTTGCGTTACCGTATTTGTATGTTCGTTTAGTGTAGTGATGAGAAATGCTTGGGAGTCTGTATGTAAAAGACGGATTATCTTAGCACTCTCTCTTCCATCTTATACTCCTAATTTCCTGGCATCCGTAAACACACCTGCTACCGCATACCACCAAAATCCTGAAGTTCGGACTGATCTTTCGCCCGTATGCAATAGAAGTTATGTCCAGAAACGACAGAAAATTGCGAGGTGTTGTATCACCATCTGCAATCCTTCCTTCGCTGCTGCTAATTTGTCTCTATCCAGCCCGAAAACTCAGATCGTTGCACCATACTATTGGATCTCACCCCCCTCGCCATCTCACCACTGCCCCCAACTCGTTGCGGCAAGGAGTATCCGTGAACAGGGGTGGTAGGTTTGTATGGACGCTTAGACACCCACTAAGCTTTTGCAATATTTTAGTGAATCCCTGCTTTCGGACACTTCTTGCGAGTGCGCAAGGCGGAGACATTCACGGGTATCGCTCGCCGATACGGTGTAACGGTAGTGCCTTGCTGGGCTCTACCGGTATGTCTTTCCATTAAATTAGCGAACGGATGCGACCGCCAATGTCGATCTCCAATCAAAACAGCACCGGTAAAAAGCGTTCGCTCAGCCTCAATATTCAGCGAACTTTACCATAGCCTAGCGACTCTACCCTTTTTTTCTCTTCGGTTATAATAGAAACCATGAGGGGAACGTGGCGTTGCTTCGGCCCAACTTATCATATTTTATCTTGTGGTGCTTTATTGTGCCGATATTGCGAGGTTAATTTACTAGGAATTCATTCATCGAGTGACTCTTTGTGAAGGGTATGTTGTCCTCTCCATGTGTTTTTGTCGTATGGGCTCCAGCGTGACGAATACCGATGGGTCACGAACAGGGGTACCGGTATTTGGCAAGCAAAAAAGTGAATTCGTCAAAGTAGGGTAACAAAAAAAAGCCTGTCATGCCGTGCCCCGGTTGGAGACTGTAATGCATGGGCGCGGGAGCAGGGAAAGCCTTCTTGGATGCAAAAGCTTGATTCACGCCAAGTACATCTACCGGTACGATGGGGTACCACGGGAGTAGTTAATAATTAACCGCTACCAGTACAACAATGCCCTTGATTCCCAATACAGCTGGAGAGATATTTAAAGAAACGTTGGAGGAAACAAAAGAAAGGAAGACCAGTAGCATAAAAGCTGACTTAAAACCATTTCCCAGTAAGACCTGTGTTACCATCATGACCATCAACCACCCCGCCTTTCAAATTATAGATTGTGAGGGGAAATACTCACCACCAAGCAACGCCTTCCTCTTCTGCTGATTAACATACTTACTCACGTCATCCGCGAAATTCGCCGAGCTCTCACCAAGCCTATCCATGCTATCGCCCATGATATTCAACTTTTCAGTCCGCTCTTGGATCTGCTTTGCCATGTTTGCGAATACTCCATCTTGGTTTGACGCGCCAGCGGCAGCACCACCGGTGCGTGCATCTATTGCTGCCTGGCGTTTTTCCGCGCGCATCTGCTCTATCATTTTGCGGGACATGGGTCTTTCAGGGCCACCGACTGGAGTTTTGTTAGATAGGATATGCCTAAATGAAGGGGAAATGAGGAGGGGTGGGCATACTTAGTAGGTCTACGTCCTCAGCTGTAACATATTGTGTTCCGGAGATCCATTGAAAATTAGATATTGTGGGGCGGGCGGGGACGGGTGTGTTTGGGTTGTAAAGCGTGTCCCTCGGCGTATCCGCACTGGAGTTAGGGTCCCGTCAGCTTATAATTAACAAACCTAGAAACCACAGAGCTCACCAACTATCTCCCTTCCCCCATATATGCAGCAGCAAACACTCCGCCTCAGAAGTCCACCCAAAAATATATCCCGCTCCAGTAACAATTATTTCTGCCAGTCTGTCCTTCTCAAACCACTGTCCAATTTTGACCTCACTGATCTCCTTCAGCCCAGGGATTGAATAACTCTTCACAACGCCGTTGCTCATAACACAGCTAAGACAGACACCATGAGTCTCTAGCTCTACCACATTTGCGGACAGACAGTCAAAGTCCTCCCAGCCCCTATGCGCGCCCTTTGCAGTCGGTGGCCGGAATATTCTGGATCCGGATTTTGTCACGCCTAGTAGAGCTCCGGGCACTTTTATACCGTCGCGGAGGTTTGCTACGGCTTGCTGTGTGGCATATGCACGCTTGCCGGAATCGGAGTTTAGTGGAATTATTTTTATAACTGGGCCTTCCGTGTAGGTTACGTTCACGAAATTGCAGACAAAGCTAGGGCCTTGAGGAAGGAGATTGAAAGTCGCAATTCTACCGTGGCTGGTTCCGACGAACAATGCGATGCTTGAGAACTCTGTAATTCACCGTTAGTAGATGTTCTAGGGTGTTCGTAATCAATTGCTTACCATCGCCCTCGAGTGTGAGAACTCCGAATTCCAAGCAAGTAGCTTTCTCTCCCTCCACAGGCTTGTCGTGGCTCTTTCTAAAACTAGACCTCTTGGCCTCTTTTGCCAAGGAAGTCAAACTCTGGTGAAATATGATGGTAGGCCCCTAAGAGGCAATTAGCGTGAGCAAATTTCGAAGAACCTCTCAAACATACCCTCAGATCAACAACTGACACATGACCAGTCTGATAAGCAATAGCAACAAATCCAACATCACTACAAGCAAGATGTAAAACACTCCCACAATGTTGTTCAAGAACACAAAGCGGCAAAAGGCCCTCCTTAAGAGTAGGATCTGTCTTCGACTTTGCATCTCTAATTGCCCCAGCAGCACTGCCCAACTCGCTCCTGCTCATGGCTTGTAGGGCCTCATCTTCGCTAGTCCTTCCGTAGCCTTTATTCTTGCCCCACCTGAATAGCACGACTTCCCCGGTCTCCATACCCACAGCTAACTCTCCGGTGGAACCTGCCATAGCAACGCGCTCAATCTTTAGATCGACGCCACGCTCTAGGACCTGTCCCAGGTCAACCTCCATTATTTTCTCGTTTTCGATTTCGTCAGCGAGTCCCAAGTCCCAAATCCTTACCGTCCCGTCCAAGTGAGCCGTTTGTAGCACAGTTCGATTCTCGTATCGTCTCAGCGGTTTGACATGTCCCGCCCCGCCAACGACTACTTCCTTTGGCCTATCACGGTTCTCGGTCATGCCCAGCCACCGCTGGCGATTTATAGGGGAGAGATTGGCGGTTGTCACACGGGGGTGAACCAGTGACAAGGAAGGATGAAACACCAACGCCGGGGAGATAGGGTGGCCATCCGGAAAGCTCAGCGTCGCTAACTCCCCAGAGGCTAACAAAGCAATGACAGCGACAGGGTCATGGCCCCCAGCGTAATGAGGACTGGTTCGAGGAAGCAAACAGAAGTCGACAACATCCACATCAGCTGGAGTCGGTAGAATACGTTGCCTTCTAGGTGACGCAAAGTGATCCGATACGAATTGGACTGAAGAAGTGAGCATATTCGGAGTGGGTCCAAGATCCAGAAGTGTGAGGCCCTTATTGGGCATTGCAGACAGATTTCCACCTGCTACCAAGATGCTGGTGTCATCAGGATTATCCGTAGAGCACCAAGACACCCTAAACAGTGGCTGTCTGACAATCACAGTTCCCTCGGTTTCGCTGAGCGTACTTGGTTTCGGGCCGCACGGAATGTTGACATTCGTATCTTGCAGAGTCCTAGCTTGTATGATCTTGCCGTCCCGTGTATCCCAGATCACAAGACAACAATCTTCATGCGTAGTACAGATGAAGGTCCCAGTAGGATGCCACAGAGCCTCACAGAGCCTCGGCCTCCGCACAGAATTTAGCATACTCCGCCCTGGATCGGCTCCAGGCGCACCAGGCGGTATCTCAAACTGAAGGTAAAGCGTTGGTACGTTCTGCTTCAAAGAGAAAACAACACACCCCTCTAGATATCCAATCAAGAGCGTTCCGAGATCCCGTGGATGCAGCGCAAGCGATACGATCGGCAACATCCTGGCCTTCGGCGACCGTTCCCTCCATAAATTCGGCACCAGGAATGGCGACTTGAGTTGCCGGTCAAGGTCATACGCGACCACCTCCCCATTCTGCAAGCCCATGAACACCCAATCCAATGACGGATCTGTTAAAACCGCGCTCACGATTCCCGGAGGAGAGTATCTGGCAGGCTGGGCTTCGGTATCGGTCATATCGAACACCGAGAGCTCACTCTTGGTATCCACGATGACAATCCTACTATCGCAGAGCTTCAAAAACTTGACACCAGCCTTCCGCGTCAAAGTGAATGTAACCTGCACTCGCTTCTGACCAAATACATAGACCTTCCCGGGAGTAGTTGCCGTTTCATTCGTTCCGACAGCAAGAAGTGATTGAATTGGGTCGTAGGCGAGAACAGATATGGAGGATTCGATTCCGTATTTTTCAACCTTCCGGAGGACAATGTCAGTTTGGGAAGTTTGTTGGGAGAGTGAGCTGGAGATACAAACTTCATCTAGAACAAATAAATCTGGAGCTGCGAGAGCCCCCGTAAAGTCGTGCTGGATCCCAGCCTGCTTTGACCGTAGGAAATCCATCGCAGGGCTAGGTTGCGGAAGGGTTGTTGTGGAGGGGAGAGGTGTTTCGGGGGGGGGGGAAGCCCAGGAAAGCAAATGCTTGGGGATTATACGAGGTTGCGGAATTGTGGGACTAACTTCAGATAATACTACGACATTCTTGGCAGTGACGTCGCAGCACTCCCGAGATATTCGCGAATCCCCTGTAACTACTATATTACTATTACTACCAGTACTGGCACGTAAACTGCTCTGGTAAGTTATGGTGCAGCGGGCCTCAGATTTGGTGCTTTGTCGTTGATTAGCACCATAAATTAATTTACACGGAAGTATGCTCGGTGCAAAATTAAGCTCATGCACTTAAATTGCTCTAATGTTGAATCGGACGTGGCAGCAGGGCCGTTAGCAGGTTACCCGTGATTTGTGATTTATGTTCAGGCTGTGCGGGTACGGTAAGTGGGTAGCTTGCCACCGGATCTCCCTGGTCAGCCACGAAGTTACATCATCTAGTCTACTCGAGTACTGCCTCCGATTAACTGAGTAACTCGCTCCTCATACGACGGCAATATCACATCACGGTTGGTCACTCGTTTGAAAACCCCCTGAAGCAAGTCAACAGTCATGAGCCCCTTTGAATGGATAGTCTGTTGCCACATAAAAACTCCGAGAAAGGAATATTGCTCAAAGCGAGGAAACCCTCAAAGCTAATCGTGCAGATTATAATTCAAGCCTGCCATTAGGAAAAACGTCTATGTTCATAGCCATCGTCGACAGTCCCATACAAAGAAACATTCCAACACCTGATTTTAAACAGAGAGACCCTACTTTATAATAGACTATTGACCCATAACCCATCATAACATTCCAGTCGTACAAACAAACCCTTTAGTGATGAAAACTCTCCTTTTTGAGAGTTTTCATGTAGAATAGGTGGTTCGTTATTTGGGGACAACTGGTTGAGCAGTGGCTAGCTGAGCGGAGGAGCTGGCTTCGCCAGACTTGCCTGCAGCGGAATCATCGACCATGGCGTCGTCTTCTTCCGCCTCGCCCTCGCCTTCTTCTTCCTCCTCATCATCTTCGCCACTACTCTCAGCTTCCAGGTCTTCGGAACCGTCATCAGAGACTTCATCGGTTTCCTTAGCAACGGCAGGGCCTGCGGTGTCATCCGCTCCACCCATCTCGACGTCTTCATCGGGAAGGGCGGCCCCACCCTCTTCTTCTTCACCCTCAAGCTCTTCCTCCTCTTCGACTCCGTAGTTGTCGGCATCATCCTCGGCCTCATCGGCCCCAGGTTGATCGGGGGGGAATTCGGAGGGGGCAGATTCCTCGGAGTCCCTTGAAAAACGTAAGAAAAGTATCATTAGAAGGATAGAAATCGTGTGCATACCACTTGATGGCAAATCTAGTAACACGGGGCTTCTCGGCGAGGACGTTCCTCACAATTCTATCGGTCTGGACTTGTTTAGGAGGCTCGTTGTTGAGCTCCTCAGAATCGTATTCGTTGCTCACGTAATAACCAACACGAACGAATTCACGACCATCATAAGAGCAAGTAAGAAGAACAACGGTAACCCCCAAGATCTCGGAAGAGGGGAGTTTGGCGAGGGTAGGGGGTTCGGCCTCAAAAACGAACTTGTTCACACCGACGGGGATGGGACCAACAAGGAGGGAGTCGAGCTCTTGATCGTGCTCGGTGCTATTGAAAATTTTAGTAAATATGAAATTGGAGATGAAAAGCAATGAATTCTGATGGGATATAGCTTACGAGTTGGCAGAACCGACATAGGTAAGCTTCCACTCAAGATCTGTAGAAAAAAACGGGTCAGTAAGGATAGAAATTGCAAAAGGGAACAATGAACATCACCTTTAGTCAAAGGCTCGAGACATTCAAAGGTAATCTCAAATTGATACTTGTCGGCAAAGCGAGCAGGATTGTTGAGGACATTAACGTTAAGAAGTGAGACGACAGACATTGTTTATATTGACTGGTGGAGAATTTCAATTTGTTAGGATGGGATGAAAGTCGAGAGAGGGATGAGGGGGAATGGAGTGGAGGTGACAAGGTAGAGGAGAGGGAAATGGAGGATAGAGCGGAGGTGAGAAGAGGGAACAGAATGGATGGGATGGATGAAGAGGAAGGGTGGAGGGAGAGGAGAAGGAGAGGAGACTGACTCGCACAGAAGGATGCGAATCAGGGCGGATGTTTTGCTCGACGCGTTAAGAGAGTGACAGGGGGTAGGCTGTCTCTAATTGCAGCGCAACGAAACCATTGCAGGCGTTGCTTAGGAAAGGTCCACGACCAACCAGCGGGAACGCAACCTAGGAACGAATCCGAAAGGTTGCTCCTTCCTCTCACCAAGGATCTGATGCTGATTTTTCACTTTCTCAAGTTTTTTACTTCTATTTCACCACCTTATTCGCCAATTCTGCATAAACAAACTGTTTATCGCTGCCTATACTCGGCCTTCGTGTACAGGGCCGCAGCCAGTATGATAGGTGGTATGACAGACTTTTCTTGTTAGGCTTTTCTACTCTGCATGTAGGGTCCACTGCCTATCAGTAGGCTAAAGTGATTTCTGTTCTACCATACTCGTCAGGGTCTTTTTTCTGTCACGTGACCTTGCTCTACATTCAACGCCTATCATGAAATATTCAGATACCAAACATGATACGGTGCTTAATCATAGACTTGCCAAGGGGGGTTTCGCGGAGTAGCTCCACTGTCGGTCACTTTAAACATGAGAGGAAATTCCATTAGTGGTAGGGATACCGGTGGTTAATCAAGATGTCTTCGAGATGCCCCAATGCCTTATTTCCGGAATACTCGGTGGTTATAGATTAGTCTGGAGATTCTTCCCAGGAAAGCCTCTGGGGTCCTGGGGGCACGCAACAGAGCTGTTGCCATAAAGGTATCACTATCCCAAGGATAGAGGCTTTTTTGCTGTGATGCTGGGCTTGATTACACTACAGTACTGTAAACTGTGACTAATTCTTGAAAATTCAAAACCCTCCTGCTCCTCCTTAGTAAATGCTATTGCCCAAAGCATAGTGAGAAAAGTATCAGGGTTAACGAATACCCAAACGTGTCTTAAGCACGAGTAAAATTACAACTGGATGTTACCCAAAGAAAGTAGAGCCCGGGCCCCTATCCACAGTCTAGGCCCAACTACCGTGTCTATGCAAAACGCGCCAGAGGGGCTTCATGAACAAGGTCCTCTCCTTTTCTTAACCCCATCTAGCGCTCTAGCAACCCCACCAATTTCCCAGACGTTGACAACCTCCTTGACCTCATTTTTGGCCTTAACCTTTTCCAACTTCCTGCTTTCATCCACCTTTCTCAAGTACCCATTGAAAACCACCACCTCCGCTATGCAGACGACAATACTGGATGCAAACGCCAAGGCAAATCTCTGCGGGACATCCCAGCCACTGGCAACCATCCATACGGCCACAGAGGTAGCTATCGTCGACAGTAAGACGTTAGCGATTATAGATAGCTGCGATTTCAAGTCTTGAAAAGTGTATTCGTCCTCTCCTTCGCAGATGTCGTGAGGTTTGTTGACTAGGGCATTGTAAACCCGCTCTTCTTCCTGCCGGCGGAGGCGTGCCATTAGGTCTTTATATTCCTGAGTCTAGCGTTTGGTTAGCTTGTTAGGGGTGAGAGGAGGGCAATAGCGGAGGTGATACCGGTTCGGGCTTTGACGGAGGCGGGGGGTAATAAAGGCTGCACCCTTGTAGGAGAGTGCTTAGGCGATATTGGGATTTATCTTCGGAAGTGTTAAGGAGGGTTTGGGAGATGAGGAGGACTTGACGGTGATGGAGATGTGTTGTAGGGACTGAGATCGCGGAGGATGGCTTCTCCTTATTGTAGACTTCTATCGCAGCTGTGAGCTGCGGTGTAAGGGTTAGAAGGACCATGGTCACTTTGAACTGCGGGCTATGCCTTGGAGTTGGCGCGTTGGGGTTGGGGAAATTGCGGAGTGAAGATTGCGCTTTTGAATAGATCGGAGAGTTGCATACCCCGGGATCAACCCTGACCCTGAAATTAGCTCATGTTTTTAGGACTGTGACGACACGGTAAGAATACCGGTAGTGGAGGAGTCCGATTGATAAACTGCGGCAGATTCCTACAGGAGAGTACCCCCCCTTGCCCCACTGCCGGTACTGTACTTTTCACCCTTTAATCCCCCCCTCGCGCCAAACATACATTCTTGTACAATCTCTCTATTCTCTATCTCTACAAACACTTTACAGCAAACATGGCTAAGAAGAAGGGTCAACGATACCGGGGGCGTGAGCACCACGAGAATCGTGGACCTGGGGAGCGGGAAACCCAAAAGCTCCCTTTCAAAGGTTTTTTTTTTCCTCCCCAAATATTTTCTCCCTTGCTATCTGTAGCTCATACTTACGAGCCTCATAGCTCGTTGCTGGGACCTCGGCCACTGCGACCGAAAGAGATGTTCAGGGCAAAAGTTGATGCGAGAGGGCTTGATCCGATCTCTACCACTTGACAAAAGGTTCAATGGTGTGGTTATCACGTGGGTTTCTGCTCCTCTCCTATCTGGCCAGCAATTATCTCAGTGGGGGTAATAAAAAGGCTCACACATTCCCTCCAGGCCCACCGGTAAAACAGTAGTATCTCCAACCGACAAAGAGCTTATGGAGAAGTACGGCGCAGCCGTGATCGAATGTTCATGGGCCCGGCTCGCAGATGTTCCCTTCCACAAAATTGGTGGGAAATGCGAACGACTACTGCCATACCTTATCGCTGCTAACACTGTCAACTATGGAAAACCGTGGAGGTTGAACTGCGCGGAAGCGCTTGCTGCTTGCTTTGTCATTGGGGGCCACACCGATTGGGCCGAACAGATTTTGGAGCCGTTCCCATACGGGAAGAGCTTTTTGGAAATCAACGGGGAACTCCTGGAGAAGTATGCCGCGTGCGCTGACGCCGACGACATCAAGAGGGTTGAGATTGAGTGGTTAGATAAACTTGAGAAGGAATACAAAGAGAGTCGTGAAGAAGGCGGAGATCCTTGGGTGGGAGGCAATTCCAATTTCCTCCCAGTGTTTGCTGCTCCTAGTAGCCGGGAAGCCACCGAAGAACCCGCGGAACCTCAGAATGGGTCTTATGAGATGCCGTCCTCGGGTGAGGAAGATGGAGGGAGGTACCGCGAATATTTGAGGCAAAAGGCTTTACAGTCAAAAGAATTCACCAATCCTAAACCCACAAAGGTCAACAAGGCGAGCAAGGTGGATTCTGAGGATGATGAAGCCATCTATAGCGGCGGAGAGGATGATCTTGGTCAGGATGAAAGCATTTTTGATGCAACCGGAGCGGATGAGACCAAAGAGCCTTCCATCAGACATTCGCACCAGAAGTATCCCAAAACTTACACGGCATCCTTCCCTTCAACCAATATTTTAGTGTCTAGGGGGCTAAGTGCTTGATGGAGCAGAGTGATGGAATTCTGATTTCTTTGGGCGGGGTTAAAGAGATCAAAAAGCTGTACGGTAGTTGTCTGAATGTTTTCTCGCGGCACTCGAATGCTTGTATGTTCAATTCATAAAAATGAAGTCAACCGGTATATCACCAAGGGCCCTAGTGAGGATTTATCGCTCTACTCTTACTAAAATAGCACTCGAGTAGGGATTTCTACCATATTAAAAGGCCTGATGAATAGAAGAAAATCCCACCCCGGGTTACACCGCCCTCGATTTACCGCATTATCTGCCAACACAGCAACCGCAGCACTCTAGGTATTTGCGAGACAAATGTCGGCTGCCTGAAGCCCGCCAACACCATACTGTACCAATGAGTGGTGGTTCCGTCAAGGCGCCATACTCCCTTTTTTACAGGCAGCAGCGCTGTCAATCGCTTCATTGGATTCGACCTGATGCTGCATTTAGCCTCACGCAGTAGCCGCGCGTCTAGTATGCGGGTATGATACTGTCTAGAGTATCGGTGCTCTGCTTTGTTTGTATGGTGGTACCAATACCTAGTTGCGGTTGTGCTGGCAAGGGTGGTGGAGTAGGGTAGGATGGGAGGCCTAATTCTCAGGTCACCCATATAAACCGGGCGAGGCTGCGGCAAGGAAAGAACATCGCCAGCTACCGATTAATCGCTCATACTATATCAGAAATGGAGACATTTTGCGCAGTTTGCTGGATCACTCATTTCCAGGACAGGCATCGAATAGGGACTCCCACAAACTGCTCGACCTGCTCAGTAACCTTTTACTCTAAGTCTGCCTTCAGACGACATAAGAAGGATCCTACATCGAAATGCCATCCTACCGAGTTCCACTGCTGCGATTGCGACCGGGGATTCCCCAACGCAAGCAGTTTTGATATTCATCTTGCCACGGCACACTCTAATTTCAGGGCACCGCCACCAGCTCGAACCCGCGGGATACATCATTGTGGAGAGTGCAATAAGAGCTTCGAGACGGCGAACAGCTTGCGGTCTCATCGTGCGAATGCCCGGGCGCATAATCCCCTCCTGGAGAAGAAAGTAGGTTGTATTGGAAAGTGCAAGAGGGAGTTCAATGCGCCGTCTAGCCTGCTGGCCCATCTCGAGTCGGGATTCTGCAAGTCTGGTATCACGAGAGACAAGCTTGATAATGCTATCGTCGCACAGGACAGGACAAATATTATCACCGATCCGGTCGCCGTTCTCGCTCGAAAGACCGGGAACCTGTCACTAACAAACAGCGATGTCTCGAGCATTTGTGACGGCTCAACGTTCGATACCCCAGACGACTCGAGCGATGCTGAAAGCGTCTACGCACAATCCGAGGCCTTCGACGGTCATCCAAGATACTATACCGCCGGTGGGGTATCACTCACTCCGGGCGCATCTTCAAATGAGGCCTCTTCCTCGGGCGGCAGCGGAATCTGGACCCCGAGCGGCGACAGCACTGGAACCGCAACCCCAACTGCAGGTGTTAGTGGTAGTAGCGGAATACCCATCAACTCCCCACCCTTTTCAACAACAAGTTTCTCTTCGACAAACAACTTCTACACTCCATCCGCCAGCTCCATCGCATCAAACCAGCCCGCGGGGGAGCCAACCATAGACCAACTCCGCGCCTGGCTCCTCCCTGACGGAACTTTCGAATGTCCTATTTGCCCCCCCAATACTGCCACATTCAGAAGGCCATCCTTCGTCACACTCGCCGGATTGCAAACACACATGCAATCCCCAACCGCCCATCCCCAGCTCAACCACGGCCTCCACGCCCTCTTCCCAGACCCCCACGACCCGCCCATCAGCACCGCATCCTCCGAATCCGGAATCGCCACACCTTCAACCATCTCCGCACAATCATATCTTCTCCCGAATGGGAAGTACGAATGCCCCTTATGCCCTTCCGGCTCTAGAAGGCCATTTAGGTCCCTCGCGGTGCTGCAGAGACACATGCTCTCCCCCATCGCGCACATGCCGAAAATTTACCATTGTCCGGATCAGGAGTCGCTTGGCATTGCACCTAGTACGAGTGTGCAGGGTGGAAAGCAGGAGAGGAGCTTTCTCAAGCTTAGCGCTTTGGCCCAGCATGTTGAGTCTGGTGCATGTCAAGGTGGCCGGTCGATGTTTAAGGCCGTGGTGGAATTTATCAATGAGAAGTTGGCAGATATGGGGTTGGGGGATAGGAAAATAATCGTTACAGAGTAATCGGTCGGGGGGAGATGTAAGATGGATTTGGTTTTTTTCTTCTTTCCCTTGTGTGAGATTTCATACATAGATATGTTTGATACATTTTTTTGTTGCTGCTAGCAGTTTTTTTCTCCTCCTTTGCTTCTGGGATGTTGTTTGCTTGTAGTTAAAGTATCGTGCGTTGACAAAATTAACCGTGATTCAACGGAAGAAATCTTCGGCGATGACAACCACCCTCCCATCAACCCATTATCATGAAAACAAAACAAAAAAAGTAAATACATAGTAGAAATTAATATTTGGTATACCATCCATCAGCCTTAATAATTGCCTCTATTCTATCCACTATTGATCCAGCCAAAGTGTCAAAAATCTTTGGGTCAAGAAGTTCCCAACAATGAGTAATGGCCTCCTCTATTGCCCTTTTGACCACATTGACATCACCCTTCATAAGATATAGCTCAGGATAGTGCTTATGAAGCTTACCTTTCACCAGAGACCAAACATTTTCAATTGGATTGAGATCTGGTGAATAGGCAGGAATTTCCAACAAGGCAATTCCCTGCCCTCTGAGCCATCTCCTGAAGGGCAAGTGAGTCTTAGCATTGTCAATGATAAAAAATACTTCTTCCTCCCCAGCCTTTTCTCTGATATCCTCCCATGTCCCTAGAAAGCCATGGTGATCATAAACATCAATAATTGACTTTCCAGTAACTCCACCCCTAGCAGAAGATGGATCAGGAAAAACAGGCAAAAAAAGACCATGAGTTTGACCATAAAAAAAGCCAGTCATCATCTGGCTAATCCCCTTCTCTCCTCTCCTAGTAGCAGGTTCAACCCAATCCTTATTCCACCTCTCATTTGGGTATCTAAATACCCATTTTCTCTTCTTTCCTCCTCCTATTTCCACTGCCACCTCACACCCCCACATTGCCTTCTCCACATCTCCCTTGTCCAATCCCTATGAGCCAATACCCATTCCAATCTTTCTTGAGCTAGATTCTCATCCAAATGAACCCTCTCTTGTGCCATCCACTTTTTAAGATGCTTTTTTTCAAGTCTCCTCATCACTGTCCTACTAGAAACATTGGGAGCAACTTGCTCAGCAATCTCAGAATAGGTAGTATGGCGATTTTTGAGGGCTTTCTCCACCATAGCATCATCCTGTGACTTGGTAGTTTTGGGATGTCTTCCTCTACCTTCCTTCTCCTTGCCCTCTTGATATCCCTTTGCAATTGTGTCCGCAACGGTGGTGTAGGGGATATTAAGGTAGTGGGAAATTTGCTGATATCTCATTTGAGGCTCATGTAACCCAAGAATTCTCCCCCTGGTAAACTCAGAGAGGTGTTTGGAGGGAATAGGCTTTTTGGTGTGACTGCGAAGAATAGGAGGCATAGTTTATTGATAAAAAGAATTGAGTAGAATGGTTTATTTGTGGTTGACTTAGAGTGATTTTTTAGGTAGTGTAGGAGGTGCGGGGTGATGAGGAGGGGTCCCTTGCGACCGATCGTTGAATCACGGTTAATTTTGTTAACGCACAATAACCTAGGCCATCACCGGAAGCCACATTAATTCTGTATTTGACTGTATTTCGTACTTTGATATTTGCGAGTATGCTTTCCTGATGAGCGTTCGTTGACTACTCAATGACCCCTACAATCGTGAATCCCACGGGGGTGTGGTTTCCCGACTACCAAGCTAGTGCTGTACTAGTACTGGTGCTCGAGTCGAGGCTGTTTGGCAACACTGCTCTTGGTGATTTCTAACAATACTCTTTCAATATCACCAAAAAACACACTCATGACTATCACATTCCAAAGCAATAAAGAAGAGAATGAGAACTTAAGTGACGTTTTACTATCAAGTTGACCTACCATTGCTCAAACAACCCTCTACCGCAAGAACTGGAATAATTGAACCTCATGCCAAGACGTCTGAATTTCAGTCTTTGGCTGAATCACCTCGAAAAGAAAAACAAACCAACTTTCAGCACTCAATCGAGTCCAATGAGAGGAAAAGTGCTCGTATAATAAACTTTGTAGGAAGAGGCAACTCAAACACCATAGCGCGAAGTTCAATTGTTCCAATACTTGCAATATTAGAGTGAGGTCGAGTGAGCGCAGTGACTAGCCACTCCGAACCCAATCGATAATATCATTAAGTGCATCTAGACGTACCAGCACGGCAGCCAACACAATCTTCAACACCCTGAATAACTACCTTATGATAAGACTCGCACACTCCTGATTAAAAAGCCAAAGATACACATGAGAGGGCCCCCCCCCCCAACACACGCACATAAAGTTACCACTTGGAATCAAAGTCGAGTTCGTAATTTTGGACGTTCTGTTCTTCAGCACATTTCAAATTGTGTGAAGTGGGATCGATGGTGTGTGTGATAGGTAGCCATACCGGAAACCAACGGAGGTCTGTTCTTCGATAAAAGCAAGGCTGGGGATTCTCCGTCTTGTGGGCGGGCTCAGGTCTCAGCTGTTTTAGTGCCTTTTGTCGTCGGCTGAACCGTTGCTTGCTTTAGCACAGTACACCCGCTTGAGAGTTTTACTCTTCGTCTATATATACAGTATTATACGAGGCGCGAGTGATATCTTATGACCACCATTGTCCACCAACAACCAGTGCATCCAAAGTTCCCTAGCAATTACTTATACCGGTACTGCACAGGCCTTTATGAATGCAGCCAAGATCTACCTCAACTTCAAGCCTCATACAGCCATGCAACCAAAAGCCATAAAGCCACCAGAAACCCCCGCCGCCACAATTCCCGAGTTATCACAACGCCCACCTCCCCACCTCCACCACCACTACCATCCTACCGATTCTTGAGCCCCTTCCCGCCAACTCTCTGCTTGGACGCGTGCGTCCTCCATTTCTGAATATCCTCCCTCTCAAGCAACAGCGCAACAGTATAATACTCCCTGGCAAGAGCTTGGTCGGGAGCGCAGCGGTGGACTGTTGAATGACATGGTCTATTAAACAACCACTACAATCAACCCCCCCCCAACACAAAGCAATAGAAGAAGTGTACAAAATTAACCGAAAAAGCTATGTAACACTATTAATTATAGCCTCCAGATGCCACTTTCTTTTGAGCACTTTTGCATGCGTAGATTTCTACCATCCCTCCCCCGATCACCTAAACGTCAACACCCCTTCCTCCTCTTTTTTCCTCCTTCCCCTCCCATGGGACGCGAAGCAAAACATACCGGAATCAGATGGTGATACGTGATCCCTACCCCTACTCTCTCACAAATCTCGCACGTATCCTTAGTCCCCGCGTCAATATATTCTGACGGCACGTGCGAGATCAACTTCTCGACGTCGTCGGCGTCGGAGACTATGTCGTAGTTTATTAGAGATTCCGTGATTGATAGGGATATGGCGGAGAGCGGGGGGATTAGGGACTGGAGGGCGGTGGGGGTAGGTGGTGTCGGGGTGGAAAGGGGGTGGCAGCCTAGGGAAGGGTGGGAGGCCTAATTCCTGGGTTACCCATATAAACAGGGCGAGGCTACGGCAAGAAGAGAGCACTACCAATTACCGATTAATCCACACATACCAAAATGGATACTTTTTGCCCAAATTGCTGGGGCTCTCATCTCCAAGATATGCATGGAATAGGGACTCGCATGGGCTGCCCGACCTGCCGAGTAACCTTTTATAGCAGGAATGCCTTCCGCCGACACAGGAACGATCCTATATCCCAATGCAGTCCTCAAGCGGTCACCGAGTTCCGCTGTTGCGATTGCGACCGAGAATTCCGCAACTCAAGAAGTCTCTATATTCATCTTGCCGCGGAGCACCCTAATTTCAGGGATCCACCGCCAGTCCGAACCCGCGGAATACATCATTGTGATGAGTGTGATAAGAGCTTCGAGGCAGAAAGAGACTTGCAGCTTCATCGTGCGGGCGCCCGAGTACATAACCCCCTCCTGGAGGAGAAAGTAAGTTGTGTTGGAGGTTGCAAGAGGAAGTTCAATGCGCCGTCCAGCTTACTGGCCCATCTCGAATCCGGATCCTGCAAGTCTGGTATCACGAGGGACAAGCTTGATGATGCTATTATTGCCCGGGACAGGACAAACATTATCACCGATCCGGTCGCCGTTCTTGCCCGGGGGACCAGGAACCTCTCATTGGCAAACAGCGAGGTCTCGAGCATTTGTGACGGCTCAACGTTGGATACCCCGGACGACTCGAGCGATGCTGAAAGCATCTGCGCACAATCCAAAGCCTCGGACGATCATCTAAAAAGCCATACTACCGGCGGGGTATCACTCACTCCGGATGCATCTTTAAACGAAGCTTCCTCTTCCTCCTCGGGCGGCAGCGGCACCTGCACCCCGAGCGGCGACAGCACCGGAACCGCAACCCCAGCTGCAGGTGTTAGCGGCAGCGGCGGAATACCCATCAGCTCCCCACCCTTTTCAACAACAAGTTTCTCCTCGACAGACGACCTCTGGACTCCGTCCACTAACTCCATCGCATCAAACCAACCCGCAGCGGAGCCAACCCTAGACCAACTTCGTTCCTGGCTCCTCCCTGACGGAACCTTCGAATGTCCCATTTGCCCCCCCAATACTGCCACATTCAGAAGGCCATCCTTCGCCACACTCGCCGGATTGCAAACGCACATGCAATCCCCAACCGCCCATCCCCAACTCAACCACAATCTCCACGCCCTCTTCCCAGACCCCCACGACCCGCCCATCAGCACCGCATCCTCCGAATCCGGAATCGTGACCCCTTCAACCATCCCCGCACAATCATACCTTCTCCCGAACGGGAAGTATGAATGCCCCTTATGTCCTTCCGGCTCTAGAAAGCTATTCTGGGAGCTCGCAGGGCTGCAGAGACACATGCTCTCCCCCATCGCGCACATGCCGAAGGTTTACCATTGTCCGGATCCAGAGTTGATTGGCATCCCACCTAGTACGAGTGCGCAGGGCAGAAAGCAGGAGAAGAGCTTTGCCACGCTTAGCGCTTTGGCCCAGCATGTTGAGTCTGGCGCATGTCAAGGTGGCCGGTCGATGTTTAAGGCCGTAGTGGAATTTATTAATGAGAAGTTGGCAGATATGGGGTTGGGGGATAGGAAGATGATCATTACAGAGTAATCGGTCGGGGGAGATGTAAGATGAATTTGGGGTTTTTTTCTTATCAAACATATCTATGCATGAAATCCCACACAAAGGAAGGGACATTTGTTAGTTGCTGCTAGCAGATTTTTCTCCTCTTTTACTCCTATGATGTTGTTTGCTTGTAGTTAAGGTAACTTTGGTCATTGTCCTTTGATATTTGCGGGTATGCTTCCCTGATGAGCGTTCGTTGGCTACTAATTACCCCTGCAATCGTAAATCCCACGGGGACGTGGTTCCCCGACTGCCAGTCTAGCACCGTACGGTGCCCGAGTAGAGGTCCTTTTTCAAGCAGCACCACTTTTGGCGATTGCCAACAATATCCTTTTGATATCACCAAACAACACTCCCATAGCTACCACATTCCAGAGCAATAAAGGAGAGAATGAGAACTAAGAGCCTGTTCGGATACGACCGTTCCGTTCCGTTTCCCCATACAAACGACCGTTTCCTTCCGTTTCGAAAAGTTGAAAACGGAACGGCTGTTTGGCACAATATGAAATTGACCCTTCCGTTTCACAACGGAACGGTAGCCACTTCTTCCATTTTTGCCGAACAGGCTCTAAGTGATATTTTACCATCAAGTTGACCTACCATTACCCAAACACCCTCTACCGCAAGAACTGGAATAATTGGGCCTCATGCCAAGACCTCTGAATTCCTCTCTTTAGCTGAATCACCTCGAAAGAAGGAAAAAACTAGCTTTCAGCACTCAACAGAGTCCAATGAAAGGAAAAGTACTCGTATAATAAACCTTGCAGGAAGAGGCAACTTAAACACTATAGCGTAAGGCTCAATTATTCCAATTCTTGTGATATTAGAGTGAGTTAGAGTGAGTACAGTGACTGGCGCACCAGCACTACAACCAACACAATCTTCAGCACCCTGAATAACTTCCTTATGGTAAGACCCGCACACTCCTGATTGAAAGGCCAAAGATACGCATGAGAGCCCCCCCCCCCTCCCCAACACACACGCACATATCACTTGGAATCAAGGTCGGGCTCGTAATTTTGGACCTTCTGCTCTTCAGCACATCATTTCAAATTGTGCGAAGTGGGATCGATGGCGTGAGTGATAGGTAGTCCATACCAAAAGCCAACGGAGACCCCCCCTCAATAAAAGTAAGGTTGCGGGTCTCTCCGTCTTGTGGGCGTGCTCAGGTCCCGGTTGTCTTCGCGCCTTTTGCTATCGGCTGAACCGTTGCTTGCTTCAGTACCCTGCTTGAGAGCTTTACTCTTCGCCTATATATGTATATTGGATTTTAAAGAGTTTGCTTCCTCAATTGTCTTCTTTCCCCTCTCCCTCTCTCTTCCCCCAGCCATTACTTACAAGGTGAGGAAAAACATGAAAATTGGCCTGTGCAGGTATCTACGAACGGCTTGAAGATATTTACTAACAATTCGGGATTTGGGCTCGGAACCAGCTGCTCGAAAGGTATCGACAAATGTGGCTCAAGGGTGTATATCTGGCGATTGTACTAGATGTTGGATACCACTCTTCTAAAGCCAACTTCTTTCCCGTCCATGGTGGAGGATAAGGTTCGCTGGTTGGCAATGTCCCGAGCAGCATCTCTTGAGATACCCGCTTCACTAGTAATTGCTCAATAGCTTTTGCCTTCTGCATGAAGTTCAATCACTCATGCTTTCCCCTTGCTTGTGGCCATGCGTCGCTTGCCTATTGCTTGGTCTCGAGGCGTGGTATGTGTTGGGAAGGTGCTAGTTGCTGAGAAGGTATTGTGGTGAAGGCGCTAAAAACAGTGATGCTACCGGACAAGCCCTACGGAGTCTGGGGCTACGAGGCGCGAGTGGTATCCTATGACTACTAACGGCGAGTGTACCTGAAACTACCTAGCAATTACCGATATTTATACTTGTATAGGGCTCTACGAATGTAGCCAAAGTACACCTCAACTTCAAACCTCATACAGCCGTGCGACCAAAAGCCATAAGTCACAAGAAACCCCCCACCCCCACAATTCCCAAGTCATCGCACGACGCCCACCCCTCCGCATCCACTACCACTACCACTACTATCCTACCGATTCTTGAGCCCCCTCCCACCAACTCTCTGCCTGGACGCGTACGCCCTCCACTTCTGAATATCCTCCCTCTCAAGCAACAGCGCAACAGTATAATACTCCCTGGCGAGAATTTCGTTGGGAGCGCAGCGGTGGACAGTTGAATGACACGGTCTATTAAACAACCCCCACAATCAACCCAACACAAAATCATAGAAGAAGTGTACGAAACTAACCGACAAAGCCACGCAACACTATTAATCATAGCCTCCGGATGCCACTTCCTCTTGAGCACTTTTGCATGCGTAGATCTCTACCATCCCTCCCCCGATCACCCAAACGTCAACACCCCCTCCTCTCCTCCTCCTTTTCCTCCCATGGGACGCAAAGCAAAACATACCGGAATCAAATGATGATACGTAATCCCTACTCCCGCTCTCTCACAAATCTCGCACGCATCCTTCTTAGTCCCCGCGCCTGTCCACTCCGGCGGAGGCGCGCACGCCGCGTCAATATATTCCGACAACACGTGCGAGATCAACTTCTCGACGTCGTCGGCGTCAGAGACTATGTCGTAGTTTATTAGCGATTCCGTGATTGATAGGGGTAGGGTGGAGAGCGGGGGGATTAGGGGCTGGAGGGCGGTGGGGGTAGGCGGGGTAGGGGTGGAAAGGGGGGTGGCGGTTTGGAGGGGTGGTGGGAGGAAGGTGTAGAGTTCTTGGGTTAGGTAGTCTAAGAAGTCGCTGAGGTCTTCGAGGTCTGTGGCGGAATTTGGGGAGAGGGTAGACTTTTGGAGGATAGCCGGAGTGAGGGATTCGTAGAGGAGTGTGTAGTTGTTTGTTTCCATTGGAGTGTGTGTGTTCTTGAGTAGAGAGGGAGGTTTGGAGAAGGAGAGAATTGGGGGGTATTTGTTAAAGCTTTAGAGAAAGCGGGGGAGGATTATCATAGACTTTTGGAGTGCAGTAGTTACTATTATTGTATCATACCATACCAAAGTTCCACTTGTGCTGTGCAGACATGTTGTATTACTGGTATCTGCGGCTGAAGTTTTATATGGGCCTTAACTATCGCCTGTAACACTCACCCACTCTTGGCATATGGTACAGTATGATCATATGATACAGTCTGGCAATGGTATTATGTACTCGAGTACATTACGGTAGTCATCTACAGTACCAGTATCCCATACGGTACCGATACCTCCACTAAAGTGCCGCTATTATTATCATTAGAAAAAGTCCCGTCAGTCGAGTTCAACTCTGAGTGAGTAGAGAGAGAGAGAGCATGGGGGCTAGTGTTAAGACACAAGCAAGGCCAGAATAGGAATTTTCAGAGGTCTCAGAGCTCCGCAACCGTCATTTTCTTTGCTTTTAGAAGACCCAATGGCATCAAATGCGCTCTTTTTAGTTTAGCAAGTGGCTTGAAGATAGCCCCCACGCTCTGTTTCTCCTCACTCTGAGTTGAACTCAACTGACAGGACATTTTCTAACGACAATAATATCCCCGCATTCGTCCCCCAGCCAGGACCCATCCGCCATTCATAATATCATATAAGATTGACTCATCCCCTCCAATTCCTCTATCTCCCCTCCCTCCCACCACAAAGGTCCCCCACCGATACCCATACGAGCGGTATAACACCATAGCACCATGACTTCCCCCTCCAAAATATTCGCGTTCGACCTATACGGCACCCTGCTAGACACAGCTTCAATATCCACCGCCCTCGCCAAGTGCCTAGAAGCCGACTCCCAAGATGCAACCCTCTCCCATCAAATCACAGCAGACTGGCGACGCTACCAACTGG
>Ga0307507_10005070_pt1 | contig 22185 bp, 12 predicted proteins | sample 7_EM_MG_FD_207223 | JGI IMG/M metagenome (GOLD analysis project Ga0307507, IMG submission 207223) | Populus trichocarpa ectomycorrhiza microbial communities from riparian zone in the Pacific Northwest, United States - 7_EM | ecosystem: Host-associated > Plants > Roots > Unclassified | place... | reverse complement strand
GGCCCACTGGATATGGAGAATGCACCTATAATTTCAATATAATAAATTTCTGTTAATGTTATCTAAATTTTAAATCCAAAAATAAAGAAATAAATATTTAAATTGTGTTTAGTTAGTAATATCTCTGTCACGGGTTAAATATTTTTATTTTTTATAAAAAATTATATAAATAGGTTTTTTCAATGTATTTTTGTAGTTCAAAAAATATAATAAATCAAAAAATTTATGTACACATGTAATTAAATAAATTAAGAATTTTATGGGCTAATAAATAAATAAATAATCATTAATAACATCTAAAAATAAAACTTGAAAAATCAAGAGACAGATATAGATCAAGATATTTAACCTTGAAAATAGGATATTAAATTGATTGAATAAAATAAAAAAGAAAAAAAGAAATAACATGTAAAGCTACATATATTAAAAATATCATCTGAAAATAAATATTTTTTATTTTTAAAAACATAATTTATTTATATAAAAGATAAAACAAAACCTTAAATGAATCAGAAAAACCTCTCCGAAAATTAAACGCATAACAAAAAAAATCAATATTATTTAAAAGAGACACTCTAAACAAAATAAAAGAAATGAAGTTTTGTCTATTTTTTTGGTTTTTAGTTTTTTAATTGATCACGTCACTTTATTTATTTTCAATTGCATTCTTTAAAGGTATATTCTTATCGTAACCATGTCGCACTCAAGGCGTCTGGGTTTGGCAATCACATCAGACCCAAGACGCCTGGGTTGAGTATTGTTGTCAAACCCAAAGCTTGCGGGTCTGAAATGGTTTTCAAACTCAAGTAACGTGCATCTGACATATTTGGTAAACTCAAGTAGTGTGTATCTGACGTGGTTGCCAGACCCATGCGTCTTGGTCTGGCAACCACTTTAGACTCGTGCGCCTGAGTCTGGCGACCATATAGAAACAACAAAAACACTCTTACATGCGGCCTTGTTTTTGTTGAAACCCAAGGGTAATTTCATATTTGAACTATTTTAATAATAAAAAAAAAGGGACGGAGAGACTCCTCAACACATGCATTAATTTCCACTCTTAGAGGCATGGTTGTATCTTCACTATTTGTTTTTTTAAAGACAAAAGAAGTCTCCAACCTGAAGGTTAAAATTGTGTTCCTTGAAGGGCAATCAGTATCTATGTTATAGCTCAAAAAAATCAAAAGGATTATTTTGTCCTAATTATTTTTTTAATACCAAATGTATTCCATGAAAAAAAGATAATTTTACCCCAATTACATGCCTATCAAGTTTTTTGACAAGGATAATTCTATCACACACACACACATATATATATATATATATATATTAAAAAAATAGAAAAGCATGTTTTCTCAAACGCTAATCAAGGTAAACTCTTGGGGATTCACGGGTGTGCATTGTGATAGGAAGGGATCTATCACGATCTAATGCAAGCCATTATTAACTCCTGTTTGTTGTGTTTTGGTGGAGTCAATTAAGGGCATTTCTAGAAGATGTGTGTTTTACTCTTCTCTACATAACGTGTTCTTTGCGGCAGCTACAGCTTCGTTCTTCTCTACAGGCAGATTACAGGCCTCTCCATATATTTCATATATTTTGTATTTATCCTCCAATTTATAGGAGAAAAGTGAACCCTTGTGGTGGGGTCCTTTCGAGGTCTCCCAATGAGCCAAGGGAATATGCAAGACTTGGAATTTTGAATGCATTTTTCAGCATGCCTCGTATCACCCATTCTTCCTCTACTACTCTTGGTTCTCTTGGTTTGGATTGGGAGAGCATTTCTATATCTGCGTTTAAATGTATTTTAAAAATATATTTATCATTTAAAAATATTAAATTTATATTTTTTATATGCTAATATCAAAATAAAAAAATATTTTAATGTATTTGTAAATGAAAATTACTTTTGAAAATCATCATACATTACAATATCAAACATACATTATAATTATAATTGGTACAAAAATCCAAATTGATTATCTTGGATTCAATTTACAAAAAAATAGTAAATTACAATAATCTTTCTTTGGTGTTATAATAAATATGCAAAATTAGGAGAAATTTTGTTGTGTTAATGAAACCAGCGCAAAAAAAAATATTGTTTACATAGTTTTGTTGTGCTAATACCCATGCCTTGTACTATAAACCATGCAAAAGTTTGAAAGATCTGATAAAAATATCTTTACCAATTATCTTTGGTACTTAATTATTTTTATATATTTTTAAAACCATCCTCTTTAACATTAGAGAAATAATATAAAAAAAAAACCCAGAAACATTTAGGTACAAATTGGATGTTTTGTAATATTTAAATTTGTGAATGATTTTTGTAATCTTATAATTAATGCCTCGTAGAGTTATTGTAATTTATCCTAGAAAGATTATGAGAAATAAAATTATCGTGAATGTTTAATTTAAATATGAATAATCTATCTAAAATATGGAACGGTAAAACAGTATGATAATCCTTTATAGTGATTGTACCTGGTAGCATTTTGCTAGGGCATGGCAGTGAAATCATCGAGGTTTAGTCCTCACTAGATAAAATAATTATCTTTAGCGGTAAAATTAAATATTTTCTTGTTAATGTGTTTTTCGGTAGAAAAAATTAAAATATATAGGGATTAATTTGATATGACCTGGTCAACTTGATAGATTTAAAGACAACCCAGATGATCGAGAAAAATATAATTTAACTAAAAAAAAATCAAGAAGATATCTTTTTTAAGTATTAAAACGATAAAATATTAGATAATCTTATATAAAGAAAATTAAAAAAAATTTATTAAACTCAATTCTCAATCAACCCAATATTAAAAAATAAAATTGAAACTAAATTAAATTAAAGAAATGAGTCGAGTTGGTCTAAGTTAACCTTTCAAACTCGTGTCATTATACCAGGATAACCTCATAAAAAACAAATCGATACAAAATTGATGAAACTTAATTAATAATTATTATAATGTTAAAGGGTGAAATTATATATATATAAAAGACTCAAAAAACCACACAAGCCAACAAAACAAACTCATGACCCAAGTGATAAGACCAAGAAAACCTCATAAAACACACACTGAAACAAATTATAAAGCCTAATTCTCAATTAACCTAATGTTAAAGAATGAGATTGAAAAAAAAATCAACTAAAAAAAGGAAAAAAAACCAAATCAACCGACTTAAACCGCGACTTGAGTTATAAGATCGTGATAATCCCATCAAAAGCAAATAAAAAATAAATTATGAAACTTAATTCCCAATCAATCCAATGTTGAAGAATTAAATTAAAAATAAAATCAAATAAAAAATGACAAAAACAATGGCCCAAGTCAACCTGTCAACCCCGGGTGAGGAGATCTGGACAACTTCATAAAAAGTAAATCAAAATAAATTATGAAGTCCAATACCCAGTAAACTTAATGTTGGAGGATGAAATTACAAAAAAAAAAAAACACAAAAAACCACCAAAGTCAACAAAAAAAACTCATGACCCGAGAGGCAAGACCAAGAAAACCTCATAAAACGCACACTGAAACAAATTATACAGCATAATTCTCAATTAATCTAATGTTGAAGGAGGAGATTGAAAAAAAAAATAAACTAAAAAGAGATTAAAAAAACACCAAATCAACCAACTTAACCCGCGACTCGAGTTATAAGATTGTGATAACCCTATTGAAAACAAATAAAAAACAAATTATGAAACTTAATTCTCAATCAACTCAATGTTGAAGAATTAAATTAAAAATAAAATCAATTAAAAAATGACAAAAACAATGACCCGAGTTAACCTGTCACACCCGGGTGAAGAGACCGGGATAACTCCATAGAAAGAAAACCGAAACAAATTATGAAGTCCAATGCCCAGTAAACCTAATGTTGGAGAATGGAATTGAATAAAAAAAAGTTGAACACTAAAAAAAAAACAGTTTTCAATATTTTTTTATTTTTAAGGATAAAAGAATACAATGCCTTGGCATTTCACTATTCACTGCTACAGTGAAATGCCTGAAATGCCAAGGAGTTTTAGTATATTACTAGATAGATGGCTCGTGTTATGCCGTAGGCCGAGCCAAACTTTTTCCAACACTAAAAAAGGATATTCAAGCAATGATAATCCGATACAACCCATGTTAAATTAACTAAAACGCGGCCTGAGATATGAAACCAAAAAAACCCGCAAAAGAAAAACGAAAGGAAATTGTAAAGTTTAAGGCCTAATAATCTAATATCAAAGATGAATAAAAAAACTTCAGAAAATACAACGTCGAAGCAGAAAACTTGAGTTAGTTCAGGGTAACTTGACGAACCAACAATCGGTGATATTAGATCGAGATAAAAAAAATTAAAAATGATGACCTAGTTAAAAAGAAAACCAGAGTTCAATAAAAAAAAAATATCAAAAAAACCTTCAAGCAAATCTGGGTTAACTTTACCAACTTGCTCTCGGAATAACCAAACAGTAAGAAAAGTGAAAATTGACAAAGCACAAGGGAAAATAATTTTATACAAAATGATAAATTGAAAAAAAAAGATCATAAAAAATCAAGGAAAAAAAAAATCCGAGTTAACTTGAGTTAATTCCGTCATTTTACTATTTTAAAAAAGGAAAAGACAAAGAAACCCTTTTATGCATGTATATTTTTCTTCTCTTCCAAGGACATGACCGTAACTTTATTGTTCATTTTTTTATGCTTTTGAGGGCAAAATAGTCATTACATCATAAAATATTTGGACCATTTTGTTCCCAATCAATTTTGCAAAATAGTCATTACCTTTGTTTTTTCGAATCGCAAGGTTAATTCCACCATTTTACTTTTTTTAAAAAGGAAAAGACGGAAAAACCCCTCTATTCATGTATATGTTTTTTTCTCTTTCAAGGGCATGACAGTAGCTCTACGGTTCATTTAAAAAGACAAAAGAATCCTTTATCCAAAAAAAATTTTAAAGTAAAATAGTCATTAGACTGTAAAAAAAAACATGTACGGACTATTTTGTCCCCAATTAATTTTACAATGACAAATGTATTCCATAGAAAAAAAAATTTCTACCCGTTATTACATGCTTAATTAGTTTTTTTGGCAATAACAAAATTATATTTACACTATTTCAATATATAGTTTTTTATATCTAAAATCACATTAAAAGAATGAGCTAATTTTTTTAATAATATAATAATCTGGTATGTTAATGATTTCAGCTCTGAAACCAACGAGAACAGTGGACTTTGAATTCTCAAAAATATTAGGGAAGAAGGGGAAGAAATTGTTCAAATCAAAGTTATTAAATCCCATTCTACCTATGATTTGATTTGATTTGATTTAAAATCCCATTCGCACAATTATTATTTTGTCAACCTGGTTGGTCTTCCAGGGCAACTAAAATTTATTATTTCACAAGCATTGGATGCAACGCACCACTCTCATTCTATTCAAGTAGGACACCAAACATTTGTATTGTTATTATACAATAATTTACTAAATAATCAAATTGAATGAAAATGAGAGTTACCTTTTTGCCATGCCCTCTAAATCAAAGTTTTTAAATTTGGTTTGGTACATAACTCGGCTTGAATTACAGATTAAATGGATTAACTTTCCAATCTTATCTTATTAACTAATATAAGTAAGAAGTATAACTATGTTGATATGGATTAATTTAAAATGATATTATTTTAAGATATTTTTAAAATAAAATTGAAATAATATTATTTTAAATTTTTAAAAAACAAGGTTTTGAATGGATGGATCGGAGACTCGGCCCCATCTGAACCGAAATTAAAAGCACGACTATGAATTGGATGTATTTTGGTCATAGTCAAATTTTATAAAAATGAGAGTTATCTTTGTGTCATGCCCTCTGTATTGGATGTATTTTGGTCAAAGTAAGAAATTGAGGGACCTCTAAAAGGCCAATCATTGGGCATATGTAAGCTTAATGACTATACAGTGGAGGTTTATGCTGACGCCAAAACAGGAATATCATTTGCAAACAATGCAATAAAATTCTCGAGATAATTCTCTAAATTCGTTACTTCCCCAGCATTAAATGGGTGTAGGGAGTTGTGGAGTGTCATATGACATGACTTATATAGCTTGAACTATGCAATAAAATTCTTATCCAAAATTTACAACTCCTTGAAAAGACTGCTGGGTGTTTGAAATGATATCATTTGACTAAGCTTGAAGCCAGCAATGACTTCCTTCACAAACCAAAAGGAGCCAAGCTTGATTGTATCTTCTTGTCAAGGTGGCTAGGGAGGAGAGCATTGCCTGGCCAAAAATGTCACGAAATTAGCCTAAATGAAGAAGTCATAAATACATTGAGATACTTAGGAAGCAAAATTGAATAATTTCTAGCATATTTATTAAACCCGGCATGGTTGAACGATATTTCACAAAATAAAAAAAAATAGACACAAATGTGAACATATTGGGTTACTCTAGACACAAGTGTGAACATATTGGGTTCGGTGTCCCCATCAGAAAAGGAAAAACATGTGAACCCTTTCTGATAAAGACTCCATTCTTCTATAAAAGCAAAGAGACACAAGTTGATGAATATACCTTTTCCATTCACAAAAAGAACAGTATATTCTCGTCCACAGTCTATGGAGCTTCAGCACTTTTCCCAAAATGTAACTTCCATCCCTTTGTATCCATCTCCACCTGCCAGGTGTCAACCATATTAAAAAATGGGATTAAAAAAAAAAAAAAAGGAGTCATGAGCACTATGATTCAGCATATTGGGGTTGACATTTTGTCAGCTTTGTTGTAAAAGGATTGCCCAGGGTAAAAAATTCATAGGCCAACTGATCATTATCGATGTGGGGGTCATTTTCTCTAGAAGCTAGCAGGAAGTCAGCAATCAACATAAGATTAATGGCAATGAGATTCCAGGACCAAGTAGGACCAAGTCTTAGCAAGCATGTTAGTGGAGTTATATAAATCATTTGGAAAGGTATAAATTATTTCTTGAATTTCATATTGTGTATGCAATGATGACTAGCAAGAAAGGAGGGTACTCAGACCTGGAATGCTTTATCTCTCCAATGAAATACACAGCCATGGGCTTCGATGTAACCGAGAAGGGATTTAGGAATTAATGGTTTGAAGGAAGCATGTAGCTTCACTTTAGTTATTCCTCTACAAGCTAATAGAGCAGCTGCCAAGCCATTTGGAGTTAATCCTCCCAAGTGTAACACAGTTATGTTCTGAAGGCGATTCACGCTGGCTAGTGCCAAAAGGCCAACATCTGTTACTGAACAATACGACAAGTTTATCTGCAACATATGGAATGAACAGCTGTCATTAGCCTAAGATTGATTTTAAAGTTTTCAGAGACCGGACAAGTGTATTACCTGTTTGAGGTTTTGGGAAAACTGAGCAAGTGAGAGCATTGCATTATCATTGATATTGAAGCACTTCTTAATGTCCAGCACCATAAGTTGCCTACATCCGACAGCAATAGCTGATAGACCTTTTGATGAGACATGAGGACATCCTCTGATCTCAAGCACTCTTAACCTTGAACATCTTGATAATGATATTAATGAAGCATCTGTAACTTTATCATTGTAAGCTATGTTAATGACCTCCAGATCAGGACATCCAAAAGTAACTGCTGCAATGCCCTCATCAGTTATTCCCAATGACCTACGGGAAAAAAAAAATCAAAACACAATCAATAATACTGAAGAGAGTCAAAGGTATAAGGTAAGCTGAAATCTAAAATACAATGAACTCAGGTTAAAGATATGGTGGAATTCGATCGTCATGGATTCTGTTATGAGTATCGACAAGGTTCTCAAGACATTCTTATGGTTTAAACATGGTAGAATAATGCAGACATTGAAAGTCACGAACCTATACAAATCAAGCTCTTTGAGCTTTGAACATCTGCTTCCAATATGTTTTAGTCCATTGTCGGTTATGTTCATGCAAATGCCTAACTTTAAACTTGAAAGTTTGGAACATCTTGAGATGGACTTCAAACCTGCACAATAGTAGCATAATCAATTACTCGAATATAAAATTTGTTCAAAGGGCATAAGGAGAACAAATCTGAAACCTTCGTCATCGATTTTGGTATCTGTGACATCTAATTCCTCCATAAGTTGACAACGCTGTCCAAACAAGACAAATGCTTCTTTGGGAACCAGGCTACAGGACTCCATTCTGAGGGAAGTGAGAGAACGGCATGAGCTTGTTATGCTGTCTACAGAGTCGTACATTATCATGCGACAGCATGTGATATCTAACTTCCTCAATTCTTTGTGTCCTTGCACTAAGAAGGATAGACTGTCATCTGCGACCCCTGAGCACTTACTGAAGCTCAATTCCTTGAGTGAGTTAGGCCAATTTCCAATGGCTCTAATACCGGAACATTTAACCAAACAGCCATCAAACTTAACCGAATGCAACCCTGAAAAGTTATGCAAACATTTTGCCAGATCTGCAGTTACCTGAACCATCATCAAGTATTAATGATCAATCTATATGTATCACAGTTTCCAGGAATTTTTTGTGCTTAAAGATATCAGACTTACAGAAGGGCCATAAGCTAAAGTAAGTTCTCGTAGATTTTCAGCACCATTTATCAGAGACGACAAACCCACATGACTGTGATTATGACAGTTGGACATATTAAGTGTCTGCAAAATTAGAGAAATTGTCAATTGAATATGAAACACCATACACGTTATGTGCAGCAAAATGCAGTATAGTAAGAATTTTGTGCATCAGTTGCGTAAACAAAAGAATTCCAATTATTCATTCAATCTGGAATTCACACGTTATGCTCTCATATGAATTCAAAACAAAATCTATGTAAAGAAGCCAACAAACAACATCAAAGTTTGCAACTCTGCCAACAGTGTAGCAATAATTTATTATGTAAGGGTACCTTGAGTGACTTGCAACTCTGTTGGAGAGTAGAGAGGCCATCATCATTAATACCAAGGCATCCCTCAAGAACTAGATCTTCAAGATGCTGCAATTGCAAAATAGATGGAAGACATTTCTCTGTAATCTGCAACAAAAGTCAAAATTTCTTAGAGTTCTTAGAATTTCCTGCATTACATTTTATCTACTATCAGAAAGAAAACTATTGTAAGCTAATTAATTAGAACATAGGAATTAATAAGGCATTAATCCAACATATAACACTGTACAATCAACTGTACAGTGGAGGGGCAAATTTTACCAAGAAATACTCACTTTCTTGCTACATTTTCTTGGATTTTATATCTCATGCAACTTTATTAACTAAGTTTTGGCCATCAACCATTAAGCCTCTCTACAAGTAATTATCCACCACATAGCATAGCTGAAGAAACAAATGGAAGACTTCAGACAAACTATCATGGGGCATAAACTAATCCTGAAAAAAGTACATAAATCAAACCTTAACCAATCTTAAAATCCATGAATCACTTGAGTCAACTTTTCAGGAACACTGCCTGTTCAACGTAGTTCTTAACAAAGAATCTAGGACAATAAAGTGAAATCCTAATCCCACTGACGTTGGAATTTGCCCAATAATGGAGTTGATTAGTGCTCTAAACAGAAACAACGCATCTAGATGCAGCAGCAGGGTACAAAAAAATAAAAAAGCCAAACTTCAAATTTCAATCTCAAGTAGCAATAAAGCACATAGCTAAAGTTGAATTCTAATTCAATACCTAAATCCAAGAAAAATTAAACATGGTGACATCATATTGGAAATAAAACAACCACAATTACACAACAGAACAACATCAAAGCATGTCATGTCCTAATAATAACTTCAATAAAGCTAAATTATTCAAGAAATTAGAAACAAACAACAATTCACCAAGAAGCTATTGATAAATTTCTCTTTCCTTAATGTTTCTTAGAAAACAAACAGAGAACAGAAACTAAAATAGACAAATAAAAAACATGAATTACCTGTAGGTAAGAGAGATCCAAACTCCTAATCTCCTTACATTTCAAAGCAAGCAACTGCACACCAAGATCACTAATCTTCAAACACCATTTCAAGCAAATCAACCTCAACTTTCTACAGCCAACAGCAACACACCCAATCCCCAGATCAGTAATCAACTTACACCTGGCCAGCCACAACTTCTCCAAATTCTTAGCCTCAGCAATTGCAGCAGCAGCCAAGTCATTCAACTCTACCCCATTTGACAAATCAATCTCAACCAAATTGAAACAACTTGAAACCAAACTTGACAACCCAATATTAGTAAAAAACCTTGATCTTGACAGGTTTATGGAACACAAAGCATCCTTACATGCCAATGAAACAACATTCAACATCCTGTCTTCAATGCGAGGGCAAACAGTTAGATCAAGATGTTCAATATGAGGGTACCTATGAAGGGTTCTTAATAAAAGCTCAGCTCTAAGTGGCTTAAGGGTCTTTCTATGGTGAGATTCAATGGAGTAAAAGGCTTTGCAGGTTAAAGAAAACGACTTTTTAGCAAAAGGGTCATCGTTAAGATAGTCAAGGATTGTAAAGATGATCTCTTCAGTGAGAAAATCAAAAGGGTTGCAATTGCAAGTGGTTTTCTTGTTGGTTCTCATGGATTTGAGAGTGGAAAATTGGTGGAAAGGAATGTGAGAAGATTTTGAGAGGAATGGGTTTTTTTGGTGGAGTTTAAGGAAAGATTCTATGATGGGTAACGGTTAACAGAAAACAGTGGTTGAGCTGGGGGAGTTTCTGTTGTACTTGGGCTTGGAGAAGAAGACTTGCGAAGGTGAAATGACTACATTAGGTTTTATGGTGTTATTTTGATCTTTGATTTTTATGGGATTAAATTAAATTCCTTTTATTGTTGAATTTCCTATTCAACCCGTTTTCCTTCAATCAATTTTTTTTTATTTATAATAATATATATATATAGTATTTTTTAAAAAAATATTTTATTTTTAACATCAACACATCAAAATCAATTAAAAACACAAAAAAAAATCAAATTTATCCTTTTTTCTAAGATAAACATACTTTTAAAAAACATCCAAAAAAAATTATCACACTTCCAAATAATATCTGAAATCATGTTTAACAATGCTTTTAAAATTACCTTTTAAAAAAGTCAGGATCTATAATATGACTTGCATCATCGTATCAAAATTATACATCAATTTTAGAATGTGTCTAAAATAAAATATTAATATTAATGTTAAATCATTAAATTGAATGAAATAATAAAACAAGTTAATAAAATTTAAATATAATAATATAAATTACATCATCATTTCTAATATCATCATCATATAAACTATCATTTTAATAATTCATGATCAAATCAAAATTCATCTAAAACCCATAAACTAAATTCTTTATTCTTTATTTGATGAATTATGATATACGGGTAATTTTACCCTTCCCACTACAACCATAGCAATATGGTTGTAAAGAGAATAGCAAAAAATGCTTTGATATTGGGTAAATTTTATGTTTATAGTTTGAAAATATAAATTTTAAAAAATTATAAATTATAATTTTTTTAACAAGATTTCAAGGGAAAAAAAATTAGTAAAATTCATATAAAACTATATTATAAAATGATTAATCAAAAACTTTCAAAACGTTTTAACTTACAATACATTATACTCTAAAACATATCCTTTAAAAAAAAAAAAAAAGAGGGCAAAGTAAAGTGGCAAAATGGGAAATGAGAAAAAATAAATGCTATGGTTAAGTGGGTGGGTCATGTACTTTCTAATTATGGAAGGGATAGAAAAGATATAAAAGAAGACGGACTCGGGGAAGTTTGCATGTGAGGAAGGCAAGCCAGCCAGCCAGCCAAGGACATTTTCAACCTCCTCACATGGTACGGCCTTTTTTAATCCCTGCCCTCCACCTCATCAATCAACGTACCATTTTATTTGTACGTTCTTCTTCCCTACTCGCTATTCTCGAGCGTGGGCATTACCTCCCAAATAGTATGAATGTCGTTAAAGTTTTATAAATTGTATTTTTTTTCAGTATTTTAGATATATGAAATCTTCTCTCTTATTATTTTTTTAATAAAAAAGATTTTCTGTTGTATTTTTTTTTATAACAAAAAATACCATTACTAATATATATATATATATATATATATATATATTTAACAGATTAATCTGGAACTTGATCGTTCTGAATTATAAAAATAACTTAAGAAATTGTTTCATTCTAATATGATAAAAAACAAAAATCAACTTGTGATATAGATTAATACCAAATCCTTAACTCATTGATTTTTTATTGATTTTTTTTGTTAAAATAATATTATTTTGATTATTTTTAAAAAATTAACTTTGAGTTAATCTTACTAACATGTAACTCAAGGCTGGCTTTGAGTCAATCTTCATATTAGGTTTTATAACGATATATTATACTTGTATAATCTAATTTGTCCGATAAATATTTTAATTTAGTTTAATTATATCAAATATATATCCATAATATATATTTGTAAAGTAAGTTAATTTTTTTAGAAAAAAGACTATCATAATAAATAGCAATCAACCTAAATAGACACACACACACACGATGAAAGATAGAATTCTTTAAGTCATGAACACCAAATATCAAATCTTAGCCATTGAGTTGTTCTCGTGAGATATTTTTTTCTTCTAATTCAATATATATTAATCATGAAACAACTTTGAGGATTTCACATAACTTGCTGGATAATGATTTTAATCCAAGATATTTCTAGAAATAGATCTACTTAATTTGATCTTTCCTAGTAAATTCTTTTTTTTTAGTTTAACGTGGGTGTCCGGGCCAGCTTGCGCGCACCTCGACTAATCCCACAGGCCCTGAAGTTAACGACCATGTAAGCCTCCAGTGGTCATCATATGAGCAACCACATGGTTCGAACCTGAGACTACAGAGGGAGCAAACCTCTTGATCCCAAACTCTTACTACTAGGCCACTACCTAGATGGTTTTTCCTAGTAAATTCTAATTATATGTGTGGAAACCAATAAATGTGGCTATCCTATCCCGTAACACACTTGTTGCCCAGCAACAATGTAATTGCACCGAGGTGATGGAGAACAACAAGATCAAGGCTGAGAAAGCTTGAGAAAAGCTTAAGATTCCATGGATTTATTTTTTTTATATATAAACAGAATAAATAAAGAAAAACTATATAGAATAAAGAGATTGACTCGTATAAAATTAAAAGTAAAAATATTATAAAAATCATATAAAAACAATCACATCAGAAACCCGGTTGGAATACAATTGATTCACCTTGAAACCAATGAAAAAAAAATTGCAATAAGATATTTAAGAAGAGAGAAGAGAGAGAGAGAAAAAAGCCATTGATAAAAAGAACTCTCTACCAAATAAACAAATCAAAATCGCTAATAGAAAATAAAATTCATGTGCATACATATTCATAATTTATACGAGGGAATTTTAAAATAGATATTGATAAGAAAGATGGCGATTTAAATTCTAATAAACAATCTATTTTTTATTCATGTTTTTTTTCTACCTTGGGAAGTTTGCATCTGAGGAAGGCAAGCACGACAAGGACATTTTCAGCCTCCTCACATGGTACGGCCTTTTTAAATCCCTGCCCTCCACCTCATCAATCGACGTACCATTTTATTTGTACCTTCTTCTTCCCTGCGGGCTATTCTAGAGCGTGGGCATGACTTTCCAAATGGGATGAATGTTCTTCTTCCCTACGCGCTATTCTAGAGCGTGGGCATCACTTTCCAAATAGGATGAATGCAGTTCAAGTTCTATAATTTGTAATTTGTTTTAGTATTTTAGATATATGAAGTCTTCTCTCACTCTTTTTTTCTCTCTTTCTCTCTCTCTCTTTTTTATAAAGATATTTGAGGTTGTATTTTAAATTTTACAATAAAAAATATTACTACAAATTTCTCTTTTTTTTATATAAAGATATTTGAGGTTGTATTTTAAATTTTACAATAAAAAATATTACTACAAATTTCTTGTTAAATATTTAAAATTTAGTTATAAAACTCAAATTGATTTAACAGGTCGATCAGGATACTATATATCCTAGGATCTAGACTGGTTTAGTTTATAAAAATAAATTAAGGTATTGACTCGGTCTAATATGGTCAAAAACTTATATCAACTCATGACCTGATCAATATCAAATTCTTAATTTGTTAATTTTTATTGATTTTTTTTATTAAAACAACATTATTTTAATTATTTTAGAAAATAAATTAATTTTAATTAACCCTTCTAATATGTGACTCAAACCTTGCACTACATGTTTAAAACTATGTATTATACTTGTATGATTTGATTCATCAAATGAATATTTTAGTTTAATTTAATTATATTAAATGTATAGCCAAAATATATATTTGTAAAGTAAGTTTTTTTTTTTAGAAAAAGAACAATGATAAGCAATAGCAATCAACCAAAAAATGTATTTTTTTTTTATATTTGACGAAAGATAGAATTCTTTGAGTCATTAACAACAAATATCAAATCTTAGCCGTTGAGTTGTTCTCATGAGACAAAATTTTCTTCTAATTCAATATATATAAATCATGAAACTAACTTTGGGGATTTCACGCGTCTAGAGACAAGTATGAGTTCTTTTTTCTCCTACTTCTTGGAGGCATCACCAGCCTATGATGATTAACTTTACACAAGGCCAAAAAATTAGAGAAGGACACCTAGCATGGAACATGCTTAGTCAAAAGGGGTTGGAAAAGGGTAAAAGACAAAACTCTCCTCCATCAGAAACGGCTGCAAATGAGGAGCAAATCAAGCCTGTCTCAGCCATGTAGCATGGCTCTGTGCAAATTTCTTCCTTCCCCTGTAGTTAAAAACCCTAAAGAGGAACTGTAGATGACTGGATTCAATTCCATATCCTAAGTTAGCTAAGATAGAGGAGCAAACATGACCTATCTACTGTACTCCAAATCCAACTCAATACAATCTTCCTAGAATTAGAGGCCACATCTTACATGTGCAATGAATCCCCCCAACTAAATCATGGACTTGTTACACGAGGCCATTCGTCTCTTTTCTGCTAGGGCCACACATAAAAAATATAAAATGCATAGAATGATTAATGAGACATGGATGAAGGATTAGTGAAACCAAAATTGTTCATTCCAGATCAATTTCAACTACAAAAAGTTCATAGGGCTCCCATTTCGTTTCCTATTTTGCAAGTTTGAACAGAATCCAAAGGCACAACAGCTTTTAACCATGCAGAGGAGGTTGCCTTTTGTCAGCACATAAAGCCATACATCCTTGTTTTAATAATAATAAAAAAAAAAACAAAGAGAGTTGAATGGCTTTGAAGCCTCACCGATTGGAAACATCGACATAAACAATGAATGGAGCGGATAAAAATATACCAGACAGCAGCCCTCGCCACTTGGCAACATCACTGGATATGGTCTAAACAATGAGTTGTGAAACATCACCAGAAACAGAAAATCCGTGACAGTTGCGCAGCTGGTGCAAACCGGCCAGCAATGAACAACTAAATAGATTGTAGAAAATAAAGGAAAACTGAACTTGCCAATTATATGAGATCATCTAATTCAAAATACTTCAAGGAGATTCGCTTGGAAAAGCATATTCAGATCTTCTCATTTCATTACTTCAAATTGTGAAATTGAACATCAAACAAATTGGAAATGAAATTCTACAATTAGTTATCGAGAATCTACATGGTTACCGTATGCATAGAACTCTTCAATCATCAAATCCAAGGGAAACATTTGAGGCAAGAAGTGAAAAAGGAACTAGCTTTAAAACAAGGGTTGGTTACTTCTTGGCGTAAGTAATAGCCATAGGGTTCTGGGGAGTAATTTTGAAACCTTGAAGGGCCTGCATGGCCATGGAGGATTGCACATCATCTTCAAATTCCACAAATGCGATACCTGGCTTTGCCTCAATCATACGGACTTCCCTAAATCCTGGGTATTGCTGGAAGAGCACTTGCAACATCATGCTAGTGGTTTCATGGGGCAAGTTTTGAATAAACAATATATTATTTGGTGGAACGGTTTCCTGTGCACTCTGGTTTCCTTGGCGGAAAGAAGTCTACACATCACAGACACAGACAGGATATAATAAGCAAGCATTGATTAGATAAAATATAGGAATTCAAAAGAAGTAGTTGAAGTGCACAGATGAAATACACAGAAAAGGTTTGAGTGTGAAATGTGATGCATTAATGCCAGCAATAAAATCAATACATACATCAATGGCACATTGAATGATTCAAAAATTATCATGCAACCATCTTCAACACTCTTCATCTTTATAAAAATGAAACACATGAAACTGCATATGAGCCTAAGCTTATTTGCTCAACTCGTAAGAACATCAAAACATGCATGCAAGGGTTCAAGGCACATTGGAGGACAGAAGCATAAAATGTGACTTACTGGGCCCCCATTACTTTCAGCAGGTTTCCCATTAGCTGGAGCTGATTGCTGAGCTTCTTCAGCACGTTTCTTTCTCTCAGCTGAAGAGGAACACATGTATCCAATTATTAGTGCATAACAGAACATCAGGAGCATCAATGAACAAAAATTAAGATGTTTTTCCACTTCATAGTAAGTTAAAACAAAACATTAGTCTAGTGTAAGAATTTAAATCCCATCCCAGTTAAGACATGGCACTGCCCCAAAATTGCTCTATTTTTTTTCTTTCATAAGTTGTCAAAAGTTATTAGAAAACAATACATATTGAGAACATTTTCCACACACACAACTTGTTTCCCATCTGATTTCAGTACATTTAAACTATAAACCTGGAAGGCAAAATCACCTAAGTTACATGGGCAAAATCACCTTAAGTTACACAGGAGCATCGACTGAAACATAAATCAGGTATCAGCATCAAATTTGTAAGGGCAGCACTTGCTTCTAAATGGTATTTGGTTTCACTTTTACAATAATACAATCATGTACAAATCATAGGTCAACAGTAAATATTTCCTTATGAAAAGTCATATGCTTGAATCAGGAAGTAGATAACTAAATCAACCATATTAAATGGTGTAGTTCCTGCTAACATGGCGAATAGTGGAGCCTCTTACACAGCATTTGCTCAAGAAATGGTTCCTCAAACCTTTTGAGCAGTTTAAAGAAAAGACCAAGAAGAGTTTTTACTTCCTGGTCAATACAGCACTTACAAAGAAGAATTCAAGCATATTTCTCTGCTATAACTTCCTAATGCAATTTTCTTTAATTCAATGAATGAGTTCCATTTGAGCACTCAAATTTTTAAGTATGGGATAAACATACCAGTTGTAAAGCTCAATAAAGTAGAAATTGCTACTCAATTGCACTCACCTTTTTCCTCTTGCTTCTTCTTCTTCTTTGCATTTGGATCATAGACTCCTTCTGCTTCTGCAATGCAATCAGACTTTGTTTTTGCATATTGAATCCGCTGCACCACAGTAATGAGATACATTGCACAATGAAAATTTACTCGGCACAAAGATATTCTACAGAAATATGAATGTTCTTAAGATTCTAAATAAACAAACAAATACACAAATAATAACTGTCCTCAGGGAATGCATGCTTTAAAGAGTCCACCAGTCAATGTTTTTGACAGAATTGTAGTTAATTAGGCACACATTTCTCCCTTCTTTAGTACACTAACATAAATTATACCACACAACTATGACCTTTCTATCAGGTCAAAACACAATATAACTCCATGATTGGCATAATTGAAACTTCATGTAAGACATTGAGAATCTTTCCCTTTTTCTTCTTATGTCAATCACAAAGTGAATTATTAATTTAAGAGTCACACTGAGCCCATTATTAACCATGAAAATCTATGACTTCTTGTTGACATCATTCTCAACAAGAACTATCCATTTCGCAACTGTAGTTTTAGAGGAGCTGGTGAAAAAATACCATCCCACTGTTATGCTTGTCCATAACAAGCAAACAAAGGCTCAAGGATAAAACCAAAAGAAAAACTGAACAGGACAAACCACAAAGGCTATAGTTAATGGTCACAAAATCACACCCAAAACTAGTTGATAATCCATTAATAGTATAGACAAATTGAAACCCATCAAAATTGTGGCTTTGAAAGCTGACAGATAATAAAATTAAAAGTTCTTTACACTCAGGAAACTTAAGAAAAAGACATCAAAGAAACATACCCTAATTGATGCATTAACAAATACAAAGAGCGAAGACTTACTGACCAAGCATCGCAAGACGTACCATAGGTTTATCATAAAACGGAAAACCCTGCATCTGTCGCACAGCATTACTCGCAGCCGTAACTTCACTAAACACTACCCATGCTTGCCCTCGAAGCCTCGCCGTCTTCAAAGCAACAACATCCAAAATCCTCCCATATTGAGAGAACAGACAATAAAGTGACCTCTTCAACTCTACCCACACACCAAAAAAAAAGACACCCCATAAAAAATCTCACATAATTAAGTTAAAATACATAAATATCACTACAAATCACATTAGTTTCACTTCTCATTGATCAAATAACTTTCTTTAACAACTAATTTAAGCTACTTCCACACTAAAATTCTAAGCTTGATTTCACTAGCAGTAACCCTAAGAAGAAATCTCCTCGAAAGATCAACCAAGAGTGCTTTTAGCTTCTATATTGCTTAAGAAGCAAAAACAATCGTAAGGTTCAGATTCTTTTTAGGGTTTTAGTCGCTCAAACTTAGCTTATTTTTCTGGGCAAGAAAAACAGGAAGAACGTTAGATGGAAGTAAGCAACAACATACCTTCTTTCTTGACCTTCTCGTTGAGGTTCTTAATGTAAATTGTTTGGTTCGGTGGTATGTCCCCTGTTAGCATCTTCGCTGAAAACCCAAGAGAGAATCTGAGACAGATTTTGGAGGGTTTTTGAGAGAGAGAAGAGGGAGAGGGGAGGGGCTGAGGAGAGGGAGTCCGTTTTAGGACAGACTGAGCCCTAGCTATATATTTGGGCCTCTTAGAGTGGTTGCTGTTATCTGGGCTGAAATTAAAAAAATTAACTATAAGTGATTAATCTATATTTAAGTTTAAGTTCTTAGGCCAACATCTAGACAAAAAAATTATTAAATTTTTTTGAATGTATTAAATTATGAGAAGTGCACTTTAAAATTATTAGCAAAGAAGAGTTAATCTCAGTAATTAAAAAAATATCCTTTACCGTTAAAAAAAAATTAAGCAAGATCATGAATTTATCTAGAGTCCTGCTTTATCCGCCATTTAAATAGTGTTAAAGGAAAAGAGCCCACAAAATACCTTCCATGTTTTGCCAAGAATCATGGACTTAGAATGATCAGTCTAGCCCAATAGCTTCTACGGCCTATCTTGGATAGATCGGAACAAGCTCCGGTGGGAATCTATTCCCTGATACCTGAAGACGATAGGAAAATTGTTCATCAAGAAACAAAGATGATAACAGTTAGTCCACCTATATATGGAAAAAGTACATTACGATGAAAAATGGGCAATGGTACAAGTTTTTGTCTTGTGAAATATGGATAGGTCCTCCAGGTTCTTAAACAGAAGGGAAAGGAGAAGCATTTTAGTCAAGCATTCTTCCGAGGGATAACATACTTGAAGTCTTGAATAGCCAACATTTTGAATTTGATTTTGAGTCTTTTTTAGTTTCAAGTTTTCTATGAGATAATATAACAACAATATTGTGCCTTTTGTTATTTTTTTTTTATTAACGTAGATGTTAGAAATAGTTTGTGTGTACCTCGACTAATCACACGGATCCTAAAGTTAATGATTATGTAAGCGTCCAGTGACTCTGAGATTTGTGAGACTCGAACTGGTAATCTCTAGGGAGCAAACCTAATGCCTGATTAATTAAGCTACACCCTTCAAAATTAACTTTTTATTATTTTCTTATTAGTTAACGATGAAGGGCAAAATTCAAACCTTTTAATGAGTTATAAGGATAATATTGATGTTTTTATAATGAAAAATTTGTTTTTGAAAATTAAGTATATTTTTGTCATTCTTGATGGAATGATTTTTGACATTTGTTTGTTTGTCTAAGCAAATTGTTCGACCTTTCTCAAGGCAGGCCAATTGGATCACCATTTGCATCTATACTAATTCATCAACAAAACGTATCCTCCACTGTTCTCCATTCATCTTCTCCTCTGTAAAAGTTTTACTTCCATCTTGGTTCGAGCAACCATCACGAATGCTTAATGCTATTGAGCACCATGTGAAAGAACTTGAACTCATGTTTCCACGTATTGGTTTGACGATGACAAAAATTGACACTACAAATAACGTCATAATTATGGTTCGCAAATTCTAAGGTTATAATATGGAGATGTAGGCAGAGAAAACTTCATATTTTCTGTAAAGTTTATTATTCAATAATAAGATAAAAAAAAACCGTCCGTTTATATAGAGATTAAAATCAATCTAATCAAAAGAATTCAAATCTTAGCGAGAAAAGTTATTAAAATTCAATATTAATTAGAAAAATAAAAAAAAAACATTTTCACTTACATTACTTACAAAATTGAGCTTGTAGAATTATCTATGGCGATTTAATAATTAAATATAAAATTATAATTATTTTTGTCATTTATAAATATATCAACAACACATTCCATGTCAAAAACTCAAGTTTTTTTTTTATTGATTCATGTGGGGGTGTTCGAGTCAATTTAAATATATTTTAACTAATCTAAAAAACTCAAGGCTGTCTTAATCTGAGGTGCCTTGTATACTGTAAAATTGTTGTGAATGGAACACAAGGTCGTGTTAAGTAATGGTGAGTGATTTGAATTCTATGGGAATTTGGAAAGGTTGTCATGGATTGAAGGGTGGAAAGATCTATTCATCAGAATTATTTACTGAAATGCAAGTGAATAGTGAATGTTGCCCTTTCTTCAGCTAACAAGTCACTGAAGGCTCTATCATTGATGAAGCTATTCTTCCTTTTTGATTCAGACAATTATAATTCTGACAATCATTGACATCCTTATTTGCTGTCACACCCACTTGAAATCTACTTAAGTTTCAGGAACTTTTTCCCTTCTTTTCCAAGCAAACTAGTTGCTGCAGCATTTGTCAAAGTTCCCTCTCCTTTGATACCCTCCACCTTTTTGAAGTAAGATAAGGTACTTGATATAAACCTAGTTTGTAACTAAAACTGGACATTACACCTAAGTTCATCCTCTTCCCACCACTATAAAAACCTCACTCTATCTCTTCTTTACACATCAAATACTTCCATGCACAATTCTAGCTCAACTTGCATTGGCATTTCTGATCTATTGTTTCTAGCATTATAATTAATCCCAAAAACATAAAGATGAAGCAGCAGTTAATCTCCTCATTTTCAATATTCCTTTTATTCCTCCATTGTGCCAGTACCTTTGCCCAGATACCAGCTGCAGCCCCAGCGCAGGCACCGGCAGTAGTCGTAGCACCACCTCCAGCTGCAACCCCAACTCAGGCAGCTGCACCGCATGGCATCACCAACGTCACGAAAATCCTCGAGAAGGCTGGCCACTTCACGATCTTTATCCGTCTTTTGAGATCCACTCAAGAGGAAAGCCACTTATTCTCCGCACTAAATGATTCAAGCACTGGTTTAACCATCTTTGCACCAACGGATAGCGCATTTTCGGAACTCAAATCAGGAACTCTCAACACTCTAAGGGATGGAGACAAGTCTGAGTTAGTGAAGTTTCACGTAGTTCCAACATTCCTATCTACTTCCCAGTTCCAGACCGTAAGCAATCCTCTCGGAACATGGGCCGGAACAGGTAGTAGGTTACCGCTTAATGTCACAAGTTATCCAAACTCGGTGAACATAACCACAGGACTTACCAATACAAGTTTATCTGGAACCGTATACACAGACAACCAGCTAGCCATTTATAAGATTGAAAAGGTACTCCTCCCTAAGGACATTTTTGCTTCTAATGCTCCAGCTCCAGCACCAGTGGCACCTGCACCAGAAAAGCCATCAAAGGCAGTTCCTGCAGTAACTGTAGAGAGTCCTGCAGCTTCTGTGGATATATCTAGTGCACTTATCTTTACTAATAATATTCTGGTGGGATCATTTGGTTTACTTGCTTCTGCAATGTTTTCTCTGTAATGTAGAAGGATTTCAATCTTGATATGATATATGTACGTAGGGTTGTGTCCGGTTTGGTGCTTTATTTAACTGCGCCGGCCGATTGTGTGTTGAATAATTCTGCTTT
>Ga0307507_10005069_pt1 | contig 22189 bp, 22 predicted proteins | sample 7_EM_MG_FD_207223 | JGI IMG/M metagenome (GOLD analysis project Ga0307507, IMG submission 207223) | Populus trichocarpa ectomycorrhiza microbial communities from riparian zone in the Pacific Northwest, United States - 7_EM | ecosystem: Host-associated > Plants > Roots > Unclassified | place... | reverse complement strand
GCGCCACTAGGAGGGTGAGACTGTTGTGTGATTGGGGAAGAAGGGGGGTGGTGGCTGTGTGGGTATGTGTGGTATGGGTTGCTTTTTGATCGTGGATTGTCGTAGATTGTGTGGTTTAGTTTGGCCTACTTTACTGGCTGGTTTGCTGGCAGCCAACCGGTAGAATTTCGTGCCCTTTATTAACCGCGGTCGGGACATTTCCTAATACTAGAATGGCGTGTGGGGGTCATGTTGGTTATTGGTTACTATTCTGTGTTATGGATGGGGGGGGGGGTTAGGTATGGTGGTGTGTTGAGGATAGCTTTTCCGTGTTCTGAGGTTCAATAATTCAACTGTCCTTGTTCGCCGACCCGGCTTCAACTGAGGAATTCTAGTAGGGTAGGGTAGCGGCGGGTACTGTGCATGGGGAGGAGGAGGAGGAGGAGGAGGAAGATGTTCCCGTAGGGATATACTTGACGGATACTACCCCCTCACTCCCCCACGCTCCCATCTGCCCGCTGTATGTTTATCTGGGAGCTATCGTGGGGACGAGATTCAATTGAGGGCTTGATAGTTATTAGGTGATTAATGGGTGTTTCGCATTCCCGTCGACCTGGGGGGGACCCTTCACTCGAGCTGTGGAATTCATGAATGGATGGATCAGCTTCTACGATTGCGGTGATTATATCGGCATCACACAATTTACCGGTACAGTATAGATTAGGTTGTGCTGAGGGCTAACTGCGACGGCTACCGATTGAGTAAAAGCCCACTGGAATTTATAAACACTGCACTGGCGCTCTTCACATCTCTCCCTACATCCTCCCCTTATGCAGTTCTCCTTAGCCTTGTTTGTAGGGTTCATGTTTCCAATATAATTTATCGTCACTCGGCCGTTTCGCCCGGCGTCCATGACAGCTCTGTCAACTTAACCTGGAACTTACGGCATTGCCAAAATGGGGCTTCTTTGTTCCTTTCTGTGGGGAGGGGGTATTGGCCAGTAGAGAGCAGCACTTGCTCCAGGCAAGAAGTGTCCAGGGGCGGGGGCTGAGGATTTGTACTCGAGTACTGTACTCTATGGACGCTCAGATACGCACTGATCTTTTGCAATATATTTTGTGAATCCCTGTTTTTCGGATACTTCTTGCCTGGGATTAGTTGTTGGTATGTTGCTTGGTGAGACTGTCGCACGGCTTAGATGTCTTCTAAAGTAATCCATTATCTCCGTCAGACCTCTAATCTCCGAATTCAGAGACAAATCCTCCTGGGAAGGAATAGCCCTTCCCTGACACGGTATAGCCTGATGCCTGCGGGTATGTTGGATCTCATTAGCCAGCAGTAGCAAATTTTGTTGACTTGCCAGAATAAGCCCATCGTGGACTGACGGATACACTGATAATCCAATAACAAGTGGATTAGACGAGTAAATACGGTACTGTACCGTTGGGTGAGTTGGAATGTTAGCATGCTGCGTGACCTTTAGCCCTTTCCTCATCTACTTACGCCCTTGGGCGTTTTAGGATCTAAGGAGAATAGTTGAACAACGTAATTGGGGAAAACTCTAGCTCATTATTTTATTTTATTTATTTTTTTCCCCTTGACCGGCCCATTCCCTTCCAGGGATCCAATATATACTCCGCTCCGCCCGCACCTCCCACCCCTCCCATCCCTAGGACAGGAAAAACTTCACCCAGCCCCGTCCGAGAGACAGTTGTTTCTGTTCCCCCCCGCTGGGCGGCTGATAGCTACAGTCACCAGACAAAAAGTTCTTGGTGAAACGGAATTTTATTTTGCCGGAGATTAACTGTGCTGCTGCTTCTCCCGGACAAAAAGTGCTCGTGATATATACCCGAAAATAGTGGGGGTATATTCTGTACTTACGCTCAGATACACACAAATTTATTTTTTTACTATGATATATATATTTAATACCTGTTTTCGGGTATGATACTTCTTCTTGCCTAGGCGAGTATGTGGGGAGGTTATTGCGCAATTGGTAGTCGTTTTGTGGGAAGGGGGGACTCCTTTAAAAGGAAAAGAGAGACAATGTTTTACCAAGACTGTACTTTGTGCGAGTATCTCATTGAAGAGGGCCTATTTGAGAATCTTAATTCCGGAGCTTGAGAATGGGATGATGAATTGAAGGCAGGGTGTAGGGATAGTATAGGTAGACATATTTAGTACTAGAGATAAGAACTAATCATTTCTATTCTAAAAGAGAAAAAAAAAACCCTGCCCGCCGAGTTTAAGCTATGGTATTGAGCTTATATTTTATATAATAAAATTATGGCCTTTGGTAGAGTTTTCTTGGCACGGAAATGATTGCACCCGCCCCTATACTTGTTGAGTGCCGGGCCTTTTAGTAACCGGCTCGTGGAAATCCCGGGCCGGTCAAGCAAGCTACGATACTAGATGCGACACTCTCATTGGAAAACTATTATACTTACTAAAAACATCACGACACAGGGAGATTATTGGGAGTAGCAACACTCTCAAATTATTCATCGACCAACTGCCACAATGTTGCTAACGTTAACACGGGGACATCTGTAACTAGTGAGATGCTATATTCTGGAGTTGTTATTCCTTTGTTTTTTTCCATCGGCATGCACCATCACGGGGTTTGCCCATGCGAAGCAACGTCCGTAACCACGGGTTCAACCGGGCTCGGTAGAGTTGGTTCTAAGAAATCTTTGTGTCGCCGTGTTTAAGTTATCTATATATTGACACCTTTAATTTATCTTTCAGATTCCATCGCGTGCGCCTTTTAAAATAAATAAGTAAATTATATACCGATCAATGATTTCAATATAGTAGCGTAGAAACTATATCTAGAAGGGCATTGGCACCGTAGTCCTCTATACGCTCAAGCGTACTCACGGTACATCGAGTAAAATCTAGTGACCGGAGCCAACGAGGGGGTTCCACGGTTATATACAGGGAATCATCTTCCTTCTTTTTCCGCCCTTTTTTCTTCTTTTGACCGTCTTCTTATTCTCTCATTATCACCTCTAGGAACTCTCGCATATCATAATTATACGTAAACAACCTAATGTATGTATATATAGAGATGTATGCGTGCGTAGTCCACTACTCATTTGCTCTTAATACCACTGCTACTGTAAATGTATAACACCCATTTCTTCGAGATCCTCCGGAACTAGTATAACACCACTATAGCGTAACCGTATCACTCGTATTTTTCGGTTTTTTCGCCCATTCCGAGTCCCCCCTCTCTAAAAACGGAATCTCCTACAGCACGATACGTCCAGCCGCTCAAGTAACGATCACAATCCATCACTCGACACTATTTTGGGCTACAAAAGGAGGAAATTGATACGGGGTGCCACACCATATACCATACATCACAGTGCTCGGGCAGGCCACAGTAGACGCTAGCGGCCCACTAGCTAAGCTGGATACGCCAACCAAAATATGTGGGAGGGGCCCGGGAAGGTGAAGCGGAGGATCCGGCGCGGGATACATGACCTGGGGAGACTAGAGATGTGGAGGTTACAGGAAGCACCTCACCCCAAGAGCCACGGCTGGGGTGAATAAGTACGCCACCCAAACAAGCACTACTTTGCATTTGAAAACTTTAATAGCACTCGCCTAGATACTCGAAATCGATTCCAAAATTGGCTCGCATTATCATAACATACAGGGAGAGGGAGAGAGAGAGAGAAATAAGAGTAAAATAAACAAAATAGATAAAATCCTCCAAGCACGACCGAATTCGCAACAAAAAAGGTAATCTCAGAGTAAGGAGTTGGCCGGCAGCCCACGCAGTGTCTGCTCTCTTTCCGTTCAACTTGGGGCCGCAGTGTATGCAGTTTTTAGTAGTTCATCCCTCATCCCCGCGCTCCAGCACCACCACCTCGGCCTCCACCTCCACCCCGACCCCCGCCCGCTGCTCCACCTCCGCCTGTTGCTCCACCTGTTGCTCCACCTGCTGCCCCACCTGTTGCTCCACCTGCTTCCCCACCCGTTGCTCCACCCGTTGCTCCACCCGTTGCTCCACCTTTTGCTCCACCTTTTGCTCTACCTTTTGCTACACCTTTTGCTACACCTTTTGCTCCACCCTTTGCTCTGCCTGTTGCTCCGCCTGTTGCTCCACCCGTCGCTCCACCCGTCGCTCCACCCGCTGCTCCACCTGTTGCTCCTCCGCCGTCTCCTCCTCCTGGCACCGCCCCTGATCCCCCAGTATCGGAAGCTAGAGTTGGGTCGGCCGCGAACGGATACTGCGCGACAGTATACAACATATTCTGATCGGGCGCCAATCGAAAATTGTCCAAGGTGTCATCACCTACATGCCACAATTAGCAAAAACCGCACGTAGCATAACGAAAGCAACATCAAAGAGCACAAACCTCCAACATAAACCTTCGACTTCGAAATGACCACCCTGTCCCCCCAAGAGTAATTCCCCAACTCGGGATCTCCCCTCCTCAGCAGTGCGGGTAAGACTTCACATATTGGCCTCCCGATGCATCCAGGATTCCCCGGCCCGGGCGACGAGTGCGCAAACCAGGCATCCATGTTAGCTCTTTCGACGGGAGGTGTGGTCTCGGGATAATTCACGATGGTAAAGTGGCTGCTATCGAAGTTCATCATTGACAGCAAATCGTATGTCAGAGGGTGGATATTTGTTCGCTGGCAGCGCATCATTATGGCGAGGTCGTACGCCCTCTTGATGATGTCCCAGAGCGAAGCCTTGTGGACGCGGGGGTTTGCGCGCCAGGTCGCGCAGTTTACTTCTGGGACACCTGCAACGGCGGCCCTGGCGATGCTGCCGTCCGGATTGCGTACTTCCCTGACCGCGCGCACTCTTGGGGTGCGCGTGCGTCCGAGGGGGTTTAAGGTGTCGATTATTACATTGCTAACGTTGCTGCGTAGTTCTTTGAATTGGGGGTTCGTCGGGTCGGTTGAGAGGGAGAAAATTGTACGCATGAATTTTGCGCGGGAGGTATTCATGATGATGTCGTCTAAGGATTTGATTTTAGTAAATATTTTGCATATTGGGGGGGTAATTACCATCGTTATCCCTTGTGGTCCCAACTGGCTCATCATCTTCGAACGTTCTTATAAAATTGAACTTCTGCAAAGAGCTCTTAACCCTCTTCTTCGGCGGTGGTCCATCTTCGTTGACCTCAGGATATGGATACCCCATTGGCGGCTGCTTCCTCTTCCTTTCTAGAAACGACTCCTTGCTCTGAAACCGGGGCTGATAAGCATTAGCGCTCATATCGCGCACCTCAAACGCAATCTTGTACTGCTTCTTGAGCTTCCACCTCTGGGTGGCATCCGTGAACCTAAGTCGGATCATGAACCTCACAGGCTCGAATATCTCCTCGACGAGAATCCGGAAAACGATAGCGGTGGCAACATCAGCACGACCAGTGGGTAATGTCCCGTTCACGTTATTGAGGAATTGAGGCACGTAGTCCCGGTGAATGAGAACGTCACGGACGTAAAAGCCTAGCAGCTGCACGTCATGTACCATCGCCTCATAATCTACCAACGTGCTGTGCTCCTGGAAACTATAGTATGTTGTGCACCAGGCGCGGACATTGTCGTAGAGGTCGTTCCACTGGCGGAGGAAGTAGTCATCCGGAAGATCATGAATCGCTGGTATCGCTTCTTTTTGCAGGGAGATAGCGAACTGGCGAAGTTCTGGGCAGGGCATCATCTGGAGCCTCTCTGTTTGAAGTCTCGCCAGGCGGAGGAGGTCTCTAGGAGGTGTCAAGGGGTGAGGTCCGTTTTCCAGCATTTCGCTCTCGATGATCTCGATTTCCTTGTTGACTGTCCTCCACCTTTGGAGATCAACAATATTGTTGTTCTCCGCGAGCTGGGCTCTTAGAGCGTCGTTTTCGGCCGTTAGATCATCAATCTCTTCGACCCTCAGGCTAGTTGCTCGAGCAATTGTCTTCCGAAGTTTCCTCCTCAGCATGGCATTCGAGGTGCCTCCGCGCTCAGCACCCGCCCACCGGCGCTCGTGCTCTTGGAAGTCACTTTGCATTCTACTGACGGCCTGCAAGGCCGCTGCGGGGGGTCTAAGTGCGCCATCTGCACCGGGGCTGCCGACTGACATGACATAATCCATCAAACCTCTCATCGCCTGTCCGAGTGATTGTTGCGTAGAGAGTGACCTTTCTAGAAGATCTCGGCTCTGGTTGAGCTCTGCCCTTACTTCATCACAGCTCATGAGTTGCCGCATTTCCTCAACACCGGATGCCATAGCTTCGTATCTCGCCACATCCTCCACCGATGCATTACTCTCCAAAAGGTTTACCCTCAGCTCTAGTCTCTGTATCTGCCCTCGAAGCTCCGTGTTCTCCCGCAAGGCCCTTTCAAGCTCAAGGTGTACACTTTCGAGGCGGGGGGCCCCTGTGGTCGCTTCCCCCAATCTAGCGGTTTGCTGCTCGTACAATCTGGCGGCGATAGTCAAGCGATCGATTTGTGCCACCATGCTTGCTATTCTCTGGCGCAGAACCCGTTTTTCTCTTTCGCACCGCTCATGATCTCTCCGATTCTGCTCGCGCAGCCGGTTTTTGTCCTCCTCGTGATCTCGGTTGTTACGTTCAACGTCATCCAGCATCCTTCTCTTTTCATCTTCGCAATCCCGTTGCTGGCGCTGGAGCTGGTCACCCAGATCCACGGCTCGCTCTTGTGCCTCTATGAGCCGAAGCTCTGCCTGGAAAACCTCCCCTCCTGCCCCCTCTCCCTCCTCCTCTAGTTCAACCCAGTCTGTCTCTTCTGACTGTACTATTGCTCTGGTCGCTTTCGTCAGCCTCTCCCTTGACTTAGCCAAAACATCAATGTCCCCCTGTCTCATCCTCTCTTCCGCATGCCTTCGATCATGTTCCCGCTTCTCAGGGTCGCTCATCGCAGCATACGCCTCCTGAATAGCCCTTGTCGCCTCCCTATCTCTCTGGATCTGGTCAATTGCCCCCACAGTCCTGACAAACTGCTCACCGCCTGGAAGCCCCCCGGGAGGGTTCTGTTTCCACGGCTTCCCGGTCAGCGCCAGGATTCGAGCATACGCCTCGGTTTGATCCTCACGCAAGTCGACGTACGAGTTCCGCAGGATCACGTTCTCTTCCTCCTTATCCTTCTGGGTGGTCTTCAAGAACCTGATCTTCTCACCCAACTCCGCCACCCGGAATCGCAGAGATTCGATCCTGCGCCGCTCAGCAGCACAGGGCTCCTTGTCATCGGAGCCAGAAGGCGCGCCGAGGGCGACGGAGTCGGTCCCTTTTTCACCTACGCTTGCTATATTTGCGACTTCGCGCACACCTAAGAGCGCCTGGCGGATGCTTGATCCCAGGGTTCGCCTTGCCGTTGTGGGTGTGGTGGCGGGTGCGGCGTCGGCTTCTGGCGGCGTCTTGCTCTCCTTACTATCCTCTGCTGCCGCCACCTCCCTTCCCACCATCGCCATCACCGTGACCCTATCCATGTCTACATCCAGACCGCGGGTGATCGCATCATCGATCAACACATCCTCGATCGATTTGACGAGCCGGTCCTTTCTCTTGAGCAGATCTCCTACGCCCTTAAACCACTTTGCTCTGTCCCCGTCTGGGAATATAATACCTTCCTCCTCGGCTTCGCGCTGAAGTAGGAGCTGGTCGAGCCTTGCTATGGTTTCCTGCGTAGATTCATACTTGGCCGCGATGTCGCTCAAGTCTTTGAGTTGGGTCTCGCGTTGAGCGAGCGTCGTGCTTAGCTCTATCTTATCCTCATTCATAGCCTCCAGTTTCGCTATGAGACTCTCCACATTGCTTTCTAGCTGGGCTCTGGTTAGCGGCGTCGGCGCCGCTGCTGCCCCCCGCATTCTCGCACCGCGCCGTCCGAAAGGTTCGTCTGACATCGTTTGCCGGAAGTTTTTTTTTATTTCTCCTCTTCTTCTTCTTCTTCTTCTTCGATTGTTGATTGTGTAGATTTTGCGAGTGATGTGATGGGGAGAGTGAAGGAGGAAAATCCAATCGAACGGATTCGTATGACGGCAAGTTCACACTGGTGGGTATGCTGAAATAATATCCTTATGAACGGCTTTGTTGTATATCGTCCGCAGCTTATTGTCCTTTCCAACAAAGAGATTTAAAACCCGAATTCCCAATCCATCCAATCCACCACCCCATGCCATCGATTGTCTCCACCACATTCCAAACCAAACGACCTCTCGAGTGAGTTCTCATGACTCGTTGTCTCGGAATCACAAAGAGAAGGAAGGGCACAAAATGCAAAGAATAAGAAAATCTTATTGTTAATTAGAAGACAAAGGGAATCCCAACAAACGAATCGGCCCACACACCCCGACTCGAAAAATCAGCTAAACAAACGGTCCTTTGCGTAATAATTGCCATTGTCTTTTTTTTTTTTTTTTTTTTTTCCTCCGAGTCTTATCTTTTTTCTTTTTTTATCTTTTTATTATTATTTTTTCCTTTGATTGTTCGTCTTTTTCTTTGTTGCCTAGATTTTCCAAAGCCCGAGCCAAGGTGCAGCGGAAAGAAGAAAAGAAAGCGCCCCCCCCAATCAAAGTAAAGAAAACGCCGGTTACTCAATGGAGACGGTTCCCAGCATTTTCTCAGTCGGGTGGCAGAGCATGGTATGTATGGTGTCTCGTGTTCATGCTCTCACTTTCGATGAGTCAAACTCTCTTCCCTCAGCAAGAGGGGGATTCGAAAAGAGCTTTATGACCGGACTGGGATTGAAATCTGCTAATTAGATTGGCTCGCCTCTTGTTCGCCTACCTATCCATCAAGAGGATATGATGGGTAGGGGAAGCTGAATACCGGTAGATTGCTCAAGGCACAGGACTTACCGTACAAGACCCCCTCCCCCCGGTTATATGCAAGGCAATTGAGTTCCTACGAGACGGTACTCGAGTGGTCCGGGGGTAACCGGGGGGTAGAGTTTTGCGACGTGTTTACTATGCTTTCGCGAAAGCGATCGGGATAAAGACAATGGCTCGATAGATACCCTAGCTGGGGTTAGGAATAGGGGGGGCTTCGCTGCTTTGATTCAAGTTCACGACAAAAAGTTGATACATACTAGTTACAGCGTAAACAAACAATGACCATCCAAAAAAAAGAAAAAACATGACGGGTAAACTACTTTCAGTTGTCATATCTTGCGAACCAACCAACCCAATCCTCCGCGCGATCCCATCTCACATGCTTTTTAAGAAAACCTCATCCCCCCCCCAAAAAAAAACCCCCCCACGACAACAGCATTCGGACAATCACACACAATCACAATATCGTGCACGATCCTTTTGAAGGTTTCTTAGGGCTATTCAAAGCAACCCTAGTAGCCTCCTCAAACACCGTCTTCACGTTATCGTTGGTCTTAGCCGAGCATTCAATATAGGCCGTCAGCCCCAACTGCTTCACCGCATTCTTTCCATCCTCCTCAGTCAATGGCCTCTTTCCACCTTCCTCCTCCCACAACCGTCTCTTTGTTCTCTCATCATTCCGTAGATCTTTCTTGCACCCCACCAGCACAACCGGCAGCCCTGGGCAAAAGTGTCTAACCTCTTGAATCCACTTCTCGTAGACGTTCTGTAAGGAGTCGGGCGAATCGATACTAATACATATCAAGATGACATGGGAGTCCGGGTAAGACAACGGACGGAGGCGATCGTAGTCCTCTTGACCAGCTGTATCCCACAGCGCCAACTCAACGTTTCGCCCGTCAGGTAGCTGTACGTCTGCCACGTAATTGTCGAACACGGTCGGGATATACCCGTCTGGGTCGAAGGTGTTTTTGCTGAAGCGCATCAAAAGACAAGTCTTCCCGCAGGCGCCATCACCGACAATTACTAGCTTCCGGCGTAAAGCGCCCTCGCCACTGCCTTGCTGTCTGGAGCGTCGTTGACTGCGCTGTAAAACAAATCAGTTTCCCCAAACGTTTCCCCTAAAGTTTGCGGTGGCGAAAATACGTACTCCCATTGCTGTATCGTATGATTGCTTCCGTTACAGGGTTGGATGCAGTTCGTTTGCTTGTATGTTTGTTCTTTTGACAGCGGTGTCTTTCAACGGTCGGATGTGAGGACTTTACCGTAAAACGGAGGGGAGAGAAAAGAAGAGAAGAGAAATCAAGGAAAGCATGTAAAGCTGGGGGAGGGGGATTATGTATGCAAAAAAAGTAAAAGGCCAGGCACCCAACAGGCAGCCTTGCGGCTGATTCGACAGAGTTCCCCCTCCCCACACGTCATTGGTTGGAAAAGGTTGATAGCAAGGCTGAGCGATGATTAATTTACGGCCTGATAACCTTGTATCATACTCACTCCTTTCTGTGTGACTTCAGGGAGTGCATGCACCCTTCAGCCAATTAGCTATTTGTTGGACTTTCCCATCTGCGGATTGGCGTGCATACAGAGCCTCAGAATTAATAAAATCGGGAGAGAAGCTGAATCTTCATACGTGTCGGGGGTCGCACCACACCGCGGATACCACCAGCTCAAGGGTGCCATACCGTGCCGGTAGTCTATCGTACATACAAGACGTACTACGGTATACTACCGGTATACTATCGAACCTTCCCCCTCTTGGATATGGTGAAAAAGTACGATGAAAGTACCACAAGAGCTCTCATGCATCGTTATAGCAGTGATATCCCGGCCCAGAGCACCACTCACTGATACCTGGGGGGAACCCTTACGTACCGGTATCATGCTGCCAAAACACAGAGCCTGTCCCCAAGGCATAACCGCCAATAACAACACGGCAATCGCTTTGGTTTGGCGGGCTTAAAAACAGGAGAATGCTCTTCATGCGGTAGCTGTCACCCGTAAATCCAATATCGTTAAAACCCACTATCTCTAGAAGAGTTTGGAGGTAGGTTAATGAGAAGTAAGTGCTCGAGCACAATTCTTTCAAGTAAGCTGAGGCGTGTGATGGTAGTTGATTGCGTCTCGGTAAAGGTCGAACCGACTCTGGCTTTCGGCAAGTACCGGTACTTGTGTGCAGTGGGGTACAGACCCACATGCCTACTGTGCAAGTACTCGAGTACAGCACTGGTGCCATGTTGGAATTCGCTACCAGTGCTGTAATAATGACCGCGCCAACTATGACACCCTAGGGATGAAGACTCCGCACCCTGTGACGGTGCCGCCATGCAAAAAAGTGAATCTTACTCGTACACAACAGGGTCAGGAGATAGGGAAGTCCCAGGTTCTGGTGACTGCCCCAGCTAAGCCCCCAGATTCGAGATAATGAAACAACTTGCTAGTGCAGATCGGTCTAATCGTGCAGTACAAACGGCACCCCCCACCGGATTCAGCAGTGCCAATCCATTAATGACTTTTGCTGCGATAAAAAATTCTCCCGAAACCCTATTGCATAGGTTGCCATACCATATAGACTAGGATTGATTCGTGCTTGCAAGGATCACGCTCCTAACCCATCATACCCCATCACTCGAGTGTGACCGCAGGTTGCTGTCCATAAATCCTCTTATCTAAGTCCTAGTGTTAGGTTAGTGAGAGGGCATTCCGATAGTGTCCCATAGGAGCTCAGCAGACCAGGGCGATCACTGTAGTATAGCTCCTCAAGAAGGCCAGAGCCACCCCGTCCAAATAATAAAGCTGTAATGAATAAGAGAGCTAAGATAGAACCCACGATGCCCCGGTGTATAGTATTGGCCCGAAACATAAGCCGATAAGCTGTACAAAGACCGAACTACAGAACCTAGCAACGTAAAATACCCCTACACCTAATTTAACCTTCTCGGATGAGCATCAAGAGTTTGGGCTAGCAATCGGGCCTCCGGCAAAAATTTGGCAGCCCGCTATCCCATCACCGGCCTTGGGTGTGGGCACTTGTACAAGTAATAGATCTAGAGGTGTAGATAAATTGTTTTGATAATCCTTCTAAAATCTAACTCAAAGCGCCGTTCATGTAGCCACTGGGTATAATAATATCGAAAGCATTTGCCTGCCATATTGTAAACCAGTTTCATGAATTGACACTACTGAGAGAGCGTCCGAAGAGGTTCCCCCCATAAAGACAAGATCAGGAGAGAAGGGGAGAATGTTTCCGGGGAGGGAGAGCGAACACTCTCTTACAGTCCAGCACAATTACGGAAAATCCCTCCGTCTAGCCAAGCCCACAGTCTAGCGCAAGGTGTTCGCACGAATTGTCCACACAGTGCCGATATGTGTACACGATATACCTGTCACTCCAAAGTCTCCTAAGAAATGATAGGGTAGTCCACCGCATAAAAATGTGCTGAGTGTAGTAACTGAGTACTGTAGCTAACAGCAATGATAGGTAAGAAATGAGCGGATCAGGGTGCATAATTCTAAGGCAGTTGCCGCCATGGTGGAAAACATCTTGGGATCTAGTTCATACATTTTCTCACTGGTAATTAGACTAGGGTATGCTTTGTCCACCTAATGATCAATAACGAACTCTATCTAGGGACCACCGTAGCTTGCTCGCACACGATGCTGAAGTGAATTTCGGGATAGGAAGAGTTCGAATACTAGGGCATACTAATGAAGGCAGGAAAACATAACCCTTGCCTTTAGAGGGATTTGTGTGGGATCAGTAGAAATAGTTTTCTGGTTTTGCTGACAGACCCAACAAATGGTTTAAATCGCACATCTGTTCTAGTTAGCGCACAAGTACTGTGGATGGATCCTGCACGTGACCACCTAAATTGTCCAAGATCGTCACCCAACCCTCAAGGCTCAGTGAAACACTCAAGCCTTCACCATTCGACAGCGAGAGGAAAGAAGGGGAAAAAAGGAAAAAGGAAAATATGCACTGCATGAGGGTCAGGGGTAAAGAAAAGTGCAAGAACGGAGAGGGGTGTTGATCTTGATTTTGGTCAAAATCAGTGCTGCACCCAACCGGCTTGTCTGGAAATATAAATCTTTCGTTTCTTAAGAGTAGCCTGGGGAGACTTGTTCATTTGGCTGGTGTATTGAACTAGAGGTATCATACCTCATCCATCAGTCATATCCCAAAATTGGCCAAAGCAAGAGGGGATAGATCCCACCAAGATCATGTTTCCCAGCTGAGCTAACGCTACTGACATTTTGGTTATGCACCGTACCATCCCTGACTCATGTGTAGGATCATACTCGAGGATAGAGAAATTGGGTTGAATTGTGTCACTCCCGGCTCGCAACGGTTGTCAAGTCGGCGATGATACGATAGCTCGGCGACTCTGACAAAAGAAATTCGAATACCGTACTATACTGTACGCGCCCCTCTCAACTACCGAGGAAATCTTCCTTCCGAAAAGGAAAGGGGGAAAAGGCCCTGGGAAGAGACTGACTGCTACCGGTACTGTGCTCCGTGATTAATACCGGTATGCTTGCACTGGTACTGTGTGTTGATTGTGAGCTCCTACCTTTTTCTCCCTCTCTTGCATACGATTCTTGCACGATGGCTCGTTTTTGTCTCAGCCTTTCCGGCGAGACAGGCAAGGAAGTGCGCGGTCGAGTGATTGTAGATGAGTAGGTGAGTGTTGGGGAAGAGGAGCCTGTGATCACGATTTGCCTTTTAGAGGCGAGCAATCGAACCTTACATTTTGATATCGGGATAGAATGACTTCATGTGCAATCTCCCTTGGGGCCTAGCTACGCCCAGGGAGAGGGGAGGATAGAGGGTGGGGGATAGGGGCCCGCATGTGCAAGTTCCACGACTTTGAGGTAGATCCACGGTGCCACTTGCTTTTGGTTGAAACATTTTGACGGAGGGAATATTTTTGAGGGGTCCTTTCCCGTGCATTTCCCGACATTCATTTTGGCTTAGTAATGATTTGCTAATTCGCCAAGCATGGCCTCATCACCAGCTAATCCCCCAGTGAATATCTATTACTTATAGCTACAGTATCTTTGCCAAGGAGATTAACAGTAATTAATGCATCCCAGGCATTCCCTGCCCTTGCCAAAAGTTTGACCTACTCCTAAACCCCAATATTTCCATGGACGCTTGGGATATATTCCTGATTTCTCTCTATCAATGCGTAGAGAAACATCCAAGCTATGATATCATCTCATAGAGCCGCAATTCTCATCGGAACAGTGGTTCAAAATTATCGCGAAAAGAGGAAAGGGTATAGAATTAGGCAAGTTATATGGTTTGTGCTGAGGATGGGTCAGACTTATCTGCTTGTGAATTTCGTCGGTATCCGGGCACCTGAATGCCAAGGCATACCAAGAGCACTGACCCTTGGCGCCTGGGTGCCCGGATACGGTACTGGTATGATAGTATTATTATCTTTGAATTCGCGAATGATCCCTTTACCTGTATTCAAGCACTGTGGCTAAAGGCTAAGTTGATAGCGTGGGTCATGAGTGTAACTGGACTAGGTAAAGTGGTAAGCGATCAGAATCCCTTACCTTGTAATTAGCGCTAGATACTAAAAGTTGTCTATTTGGGTAATCGTGATAGGAAAAATGTTGTGCTTCAGAAGTGGTGTAGTGCTCAGAATACCGCGGAAACAGTACTGTTCAGCATTGCCATGATAGAAGCCAGAGTGGCCATGTAGATTTGCTCCCAGGTACTAAAATAGGCTAATGTTCAACACCGGAAAAATCCCATCGATCGTTACTCCTTTTGTGTTGAATTTTAACTCTAGTTGCTACTTCTTTTGTCCATGCGATCGACCATCTCTACTTTAGCGTGACGCTAAAAGTGCGTGAACGAGAGTACAGGGAAAGGGATAAGTTTGCTCATGGGTTTTGGGAATAAGGGCGGAGAGGCCGTTGAGCAAGGGTTGGGGCGAAATTGTTGGCTGTCAAGTGTTCGACCACGCCCTGTACTGTACCGAGCACCCTAGCACAGTACGAGTACAGTAGCTACTGGTGCTCTATTGTAATTCTTGTGCGTGCCGTATTTGTATGATATTGTGTATACTGGTATACGTGTTTGGGAGGTTCGAAGTCCTTGGTATGATGCAACACCTGGTGCACTTTCTTCACGGAGAAAGGAGTTTTGGGGTCAGCTTTTGCGAGTTAGTTGGGTACTTACCCTATTGTATGTAGCCCAGAAAGTATATCTTGGTTGGCAACTTGAAAACCGATTTCGCGGTTGAAAAGTACTCGTAACAACTGTCCACTGTTGGTGTATTGAGGATTTCAGACCCCACTCACTATTGCTTAGGTGTGATGTGGAGAGCAATAATTAATTCTTATTATAATAATTATTATTATTTCATTTTCTCGTAGCGGTGAGGTTTCTGTATCGTGAGGGGGGTTTTGGCCCACGCGATATGTTTTTCCTCATCCCTGTCTCGTCCCCTTTGTCCTTGTCCTCTCCTAAGTTGTGCATTTGTTTATCGGCCGAACCCTGTTGTTTCTAGGAGATATTCAAACACTTTTCGAGTCTAGCAAGGTTCTTCGCCCTACGCACAAGATTCCTGATTCGCGAGTTAATTGAACCTTTTGTTCTGCAGTCTGCGTGTATCGCGTCGGGCTATCACAAACTTGAGAGTATTCTCGGATATCGGTATCTGAGACCACACTCCACACAGACAGGCCTGGTTGGCATCTGTCTTAACGCCACGGCACTCCACTTTTTTTCTCTTTTTGAGTGTGCCTCATGCCTCTGTTCCTCGCTGAGTCCGAGGAAACGCGAGCTAGCGTGGTGTTTGGGCAGGGAAAAACTAAAAACCGAGCTAATCCTTAGTCTTCAAGACTTTTTTTTCCTACGTCAGTTCGCTCTTGTCCCCTTGCTTCTGCTTGTTCATCCTAATAGATGCCGATAACTATCCTGTTCTCGCCCAGCTCGCTCACATACATAATATTATTATACATACCGGCACTCATGCACCCCCGCCCCATCTGTGGAATCCATTTCCGCTTGAATTTTTTGGCACATCGGGCTTCATAAAGGGTTCATTGCACGATCCTCGTGCGATAAGGAGGGATAGAGAGAGAAAGAGAGAGAGAGAGAGAGAGAGAGAGAGAGAGAGAGAGAGTGGGTGAGTGAGCGAGGGAGAGAGTTGTGCAGTGAGTGAGAGAGGGGCTAACTTGTCTATTCGCTCTGGTTCGACCCAGCTACCAGTTTCCTCTCCACCCTCGCCGGTTAGTTAACCTACCGTGCCACCCCACTTACAGCAATAAAAAGAGCTGCATCAGACATCTCGTAAGGAATGTCGGACTTTCACCAATCAACAGCTCCAAGCCCACCTTCGCAGTTCCCAGCCTCGGATATCGAGATAAACGTTGGTTTTCGCTTCTATCATAATTTCACTTTTGACAAAAATCCTAATGTGTGTTTGCTAGCCACAAGAATTCTCTGATGTCGATTCCGGCTTCGGTGCTTCCATCGCGAGGACGTACGTAACGTTGCCTTTGTCCCACCAACAACCAATTTGCCCTCTGCCGTGCCTGTAGCTAGCTGACTGAATGAGAGCTAGCGAGAACAGCTATTCCGTGACAACGGGCTTGGGAATTTATCCCTACGTTTACGAAAATGGACGTCGCTATCAGGTTTATCGTGAAGGGGCATATCTGGTGCCCAACGACGGTGAGGAAATTGAGAGATTGGATCTCTTTCATTGTATATTTCTCGCTTTGTTGGGTGGGAAGCTTTATATTGCCCCACTAGGACAGGGCGGGCATAGAGTGAAGCACGTATTGGATATCGGGACGGGAACGGGGGCCTGGGCAATTGAGGTGGCCGAGTATGCTTTCCTGATAAAGTTTGCATCGCGCAAAGTATTCTGCTTTAAACTGATGTGTTGGCCGTAGAGAGTTTCCGGACGCCAAAGTGATAGGGAATGATCTCAGCAAGATACAACCACCATGGTAAGTTTGTAGTTCCTGTTTTGTCCTACGTGATTATCTGGCATCGCCCGTATTAGCCAGGGGGACAACAGGGGTAACCCTATTTGTCTGGAATGAAGGGCAGACGCTAACACGAGTCCGCCTGGTTTGCATGGGGGAATTTTGTGTAGGGCCCCTAAGAACTGTGAATTCGAAATTGATGATGTCGAGAGTGACTGGACATATCCCGAAAACCACTTTGACTTTATCCACCTTCGAAGCTTAAGTGGGTGCTTTCAAGACTGGGGTATGGTGCTAAGGAGATGTTACGAGTATGTCATCTACTATTTGCTCGCTCCTCTATGTCATCTGTTAATCTGACGAGTCCCTCAGTCATACCGCGCCCGGGGGATACATCGAGTTCCAGGACTACGACGCCGACCTCAAATCGGGATTAGGGACTGTGCCAAACGGCCCCCTTTCACGGTACTGGAAGGTGGTGTCAGATGCCGCGTCGTCAAACGGTAGGCCCTTCCAGATAGCTTCGACCATTGAGGAGCGTATCAAAGCGGCCGGGTTTGTCGACGTTACCGTGAGGAAGGAGATGTGGCCGCTGGGACCGTGGCCGAAGGACGAGCGTATGAAGGAGATTGGTCGCCTAGGGAGGAGTGGGCTGAGGAGTGCTTTTCACGCTTTTTCCTCGGCTCTACTCCCTCGAGTGCTGGGTTGGGATGAGGCGCAGGTGCAGAAGCTCTGTCAGGAGGCGACGCAGGAGCTTAATGACGGGAGTGGGCAGCTTTACGTTACTGCGTGAATCCCCCCTGCTCCTTCCTACATGTCGATAGCTAACAGGTTATAGATACTACGTATGTGGCCACAAACCGTCATGAGCTCAACACACCGGAGGGATAAGATTGATATTTACCAAAAAAAACCCCAGATCTAGATGGCATCTCGGAGATTGGGTGGGCGTTTGTGTGTTTTTCTTCTGATTTGATTTGACTCGTTTTGCGTGTCAATTTCGTTTCGTTCGGCATATCCGTAGGCAACTTAGGGCTATTTTGTTTGTTTTAGTTTTATCATTTTATCTGTCTCTCTTTTTTGTTTCGCTTTTCTTCATGTCAATCATTGTTTTTGGGCGATGAACTTGAGCCTTATGTTGTATAATTAAGGAAAGGGGGAAGAGAGGGTGGGGTTTGCCCGGTTTTGGTAAGGGGGGCATATGGTGTGTAAGTTACTGTAGTTTGTGGCACTGGTAGGTTAGGCGTGGGAGTTTATAGTATGAGTGATTTGTTGTGGATGGCATGGTATCATACACATCTTCAGTCTTTAGAGAGCTCTAGGTTGTGTACGCGTTAGTAACGACAAGGAGGTCGACTACAGGATGATGATGTGTTTGTTTCCCACATTTATTGGTGTGCTGTACTAGCATTTTGTATTCGGTAAGCTAGTGCTGATAGTTGGTTTAATAGCGTGCGTATTGATATTTCTGGACGAAGGTCTGTCGCCTCCCTCATACCGATCTGGCATGAAAGTATAGTAATGTTGTATGCTAGGGCATGACACTTTAGAAGGATGGTGTGAGGCCGGGTTGTGGGGGTGGTGATGAGAAGGTGAGCGGGGGCAATAGGGACTTGTATGCCGAGTGATTGGTTGTGTGGGTTGGATTTTAAAGTGCTTTATGAGGGGATTTACTGGGCAGAGTTGCATGGCATCATTTGAGGTGTTGTTGTATCAGCGAGGAATGGCAATTTCATGCTTGTGAATACTTGTACATACTGAAATCTTAAGCATGTTACAGTGCATTAAATTATCGTCGTATAATAGCTTCGTAAAATTTTGTGTGGTATTTAGGTATGGTGTGTTCAAGCTCATGAACTAGCTCTTGGTAAAAATCCCCGTCATTATATAGGGAAAGGGAGAAACGACCTTTCAGTTAACGTCTCCTAAGTAATGTGACCGGAAGTCCTCTTCATCCATGCTGCACTCGCACAAAAGATTCACTCTAGCATATATACCAAATTTGATGTTTGCAGTGGGATTTTGTTATTTTTCAGTGCGCTGTTCCCCTCCCTAACGTTGATTCCTGGTCAGACATCGAAGCATGAAACAGCACTGATCAACAGGACATTATTCACCTTGTGAGGATACTGCATATGTGATCCACCAGGGTATCCCAAATTTGAAAGTGTAGAAAAAGCTTGGCTTACTCGAATGTTTCATGTAAGCTTGGCGTACCCAGGAAAAGTTAACTTACCATTACTTCACTTTACCATACGATACCTTTGTTACAAAGGTCAAGGGGTCGCGACATAAGAGGTAATAGAAAAAGGTGCAAAGAGTGCAAACCGAACTTAATTTCTCGGCATCCCCACTTCTACTTATAAGGGCCTACTTCAATACCATCAACCTCTGCGCTCCAATTTTTTCCCAGGCTCATTCCCGCCTTCGCCTTCAGTATTCTACAACTTAGCTTACCAATTATCAAGACCCGATCAATGAGTCCCGAGCAGCTCATCGCCGAAGTGAAGGGTGTATATGCCGGTTTAGTGATGGTTGAGGCAAAATGTGCCGAGGTGGATGCTAAGCAGGCTGCCGCAACTTTTGATAATGGCCGAGCACAACCTCGCCTTAATGACGAGCAATGGGAAGCTTTGATTGCTCTGCATCCACCCTACTATATGAAAATCATGACCTCTTTCTGGCCTCGCAACATCCGAGTGCTACCCGAGCCTCAAGGCGATCGTATGTTGAATTAGCAGAGGAACCTAAACAAGCAGTTGTGAAGGGGCCAGAGTCTCTGAAAGAGAACCTTCCGGTATGTTTTGTACCCTCCTATAACTATTGAGCAACACCCTAATTTGTCTGGGCTTTGGCCGTTGATACCAGTCTTTTTGTCAGTCATCTTGGGAGCTTCAGTCTCATAGTGCCGAAATTCAATTGGCCCGGCGGGGGATTTGATTATCTTTTTGAACGCGCATCCTATAGACGCTGTGAGGGAAAAGAGGCAGTTAAAATGAGGACAGATTCGCCTAAAGTCACTTGAGAGTCGTTTCGGGATTGGAATCCTGTTCCCCTCTCCCCCAACAGAGCGTCGTGATCTTCGCTCGAAATGTGATGCTCTTCACTTTTGACGTCTGGCTGTTATGCCCCTTGTTGATTCTATTGCTCTGGTGTGGCCTTATGGGAGAATTGGACATTACGTGCGGGGCTACAAAAATATGTATATATACACCATAGTTGTGATAGCGGTGTCTGGTTTTGGGGGATCACGTTTGATAGTATCAGGCCTTTCGGGGGCTTGTTTGACGAAGGTTTGGGGGGATTTCGTATTTTAAGGGGTGTGTTGGGGGAGGTTTATGTTCAGTTAAGCATGCCGTGGGTAGATGTGGAATGTGGTGGGAAAAGACTGAGAGAGATATATGTCTCATACAGGATTTTATGATAGGTTTTCTTTTCCTTTTTTTGTTTTTAAGTTGGCAATTTGGGGGGAGCGAGAGAGAAGTAGTTTCTTCTGGTGCATCATTATAGTATACGTTAACCGGACATCTAGAGAGATTGATGAACACTGCAACGGAGAGGGAGGGGAGTTGGATCCCATTGTTGGGTGAGTGCTGAGGCAGTTTAAATGACTGATTCTGCCATGTCATCATTAATCTTGCTTAGGCATAAAGTCACATTTTTTTTAGTAGTTCTTTTCTATACAGCCTGTGTTCCTGCATATGCCTTGTACTGTGTAAAAAAAAACCTTGCTTCAATGTTAGTTGTAGGTTTAGTGAGTGCTATAAAGAGGAAGAAGAATCACTTTAGTCTTTGATTGACGTGCTTCTCAACTTGTCCTAGCTTTTTTTCACTCAATATCATGAGGATCACCCGTGGTGGTAAAGTTAGGGCTGGTTCGACATTCTGCCTGCTTGATCCTCAAGTGTGCTATGCAGGTAGATTTGGCTATTCTCCAGTAGGCAAGTTCATCCTACTGCTATCGAGGGGGGACTTGAATATCAACATGGAAAAAAGCCTAATGGAGAGCGGTGAGAGAGAGGCAAAGAAAAGGTATAGAATGCCTTAATACATTCCACGGCATGTCGTAACGAGCTGTAAAGAATTGGACTGGGAAGTGCGCTAGATCGGGAAGTGAATCAGTCAATATGCTACCCCTGATAGTGGAAATCGAGAAATCCTAATCAGGGCCTACCAATAGGAGAACAGACTTTATAAGAGTAGTAGATATCCTTATTAGCGCCGTGGATAGGATTTCCCATTTTTTTATGCCCCATTCTGCCTTTCTCAAATTCTGCGGCGAGAATTTGGACTTAGTTTATATACAAGGTGTCTCGCCTCCACGTCCGGGCCACCCCTGCCCAATAAGTTACGCCCGAATACCAACCACAATTGCACTCTTGATGAATCGAGTTCAACCTATTGCATTGCATTGTATTAGCTGAATTTACTCTGGCCTGCTATGGGGCGGAGAAAGTTGATTTGGAGATGTGATAATTGTAGGCGATCGGTGCCTATCTCGGCCGGGGGAAATGCCCCTGCGGCTACCACCAGAACTGCCACCAATTTCCTATAGTAATGCTCTTAGAAACCCTCTAGTATTGTCCTTGCAATACCCTGGGGAACCTGGAGGTACAATCATGTCCCCCATAGCGTCTGGTAGTAAAATTTGCTAAGTAATGGACACCCACGGACTAGATAATAGGGCCTTTGATATAAAATTTTGGAGGCTTATTATGAGGCTGTTTTGTCACGATTGTTGCAAAGATGCGAAACTGATCACTTATATTGCGCAAACTCTGGGAGTGGTTAAGCTTAGTTGTGTTCGTTATGTGAGGGAGTTTAAATAAAGCACGGCCCCGTATCACTTCGATAATGCTTGTTTCTATTATACCACAAATAATCTGAAAACCAGGTGGTGTTTTTTTGCCGGTAGAGTGGCTATGTGGCGCTGGCCATGTTTTCAAATACTTACTGCTGGGCACAAGTAACGAACGGGGCTGGATCTGGGGATGTTTGTATGAATCGTGGAAAGCAATTATCTCAGCCTTTGTTTAGGTTTGTGATCTGGGTCCGTTCAGAGAGCAGGAAATTAGCCTAGCCCCGTTCGATATTTGCGAAAGAGTGCGGCATTGTCGAGAAACGAATCACATGATATCACTCGGGTCTTGGCAAAGTCGCAAGGAAACTAGTAGCGACATGGGAAGGGTTCAGCCGGTCTTTCACTTCTGCTCAAGTTACATTAACCGCGATAAACGATCCCTTTCCAGGTATAACTATCTCCCAGGCCCAGGTTCATACCCTCCCCTCCCTAATACGAAATCCTCCGGCACGAGATCCACGATACTATTCCTCCCACTCTTCATGCTAGTGGTCCTCCCAACCCCATGAGCATGCACGACGCTAGTCCCCATAGTCGGACTCCCCGCCCCCACCGGTCCAATAACCGGACTGCCCAAGATCCCCATACTGCTTCCTCCT
>Ga0307507_10005068_pt1 | contig 22194 bp, 17 predicted proteins | sample 7_EM_MG_FD_207223 | JGI IMG/M metagenome (GOLD analysis project Ga0307507, IMG submission 207223) | Populus trichocarpa ectomycorrhiza microbial communities from riparian zone in the Pacific Northwest, United States - 7_EM | ecosystem: Host-associated > Plants > Roots > Unclassified | place... | reverse complement strand
AATCTGGTACACATAAATCATTGATTTGCCATGGACATCAAGGGGTTACTCACGGAATGACAAAGAGTGCGATTTGCTGAAAGAAAACATTTAGGAGTTATCACTATGTATCAGAAAAACACTAGACTCACGATACTTGATCCAACGGCAACACCGAGACTGAGATTCAGCTTATCTTTTACAGAAACAGTCACCGCAGTTACATGCTCTATAAAGTAGTACGACGTCAAATGGGAGATATCTAGGTGAAAATATCAGTACTATACCTGCTGCATTGCCGACAATGGGGAGGAGGATAACCCCAACGAATTCCTTGCTGATATGACCGGTTTCTGTAACTCCTTCAATCGAGTCTACAAGAAATTCAGCTGTCACAGCCACCACCTACCCCAAGATATAGTGCACTTAGAGGAAAACGATGGAGCGATTCAATAATTGGAACTTACCGCTGTTACGGCCACAAGTAATCCCAAGGACATCATCAAATTCAGTTGGGGTTGTTCTTCCTCCTCCTCCTCCTCCTCTTCTTCGGTGATTTGCGGTACTTCAATGGTGGGAGACTGTATTCCTGGTGAAAGTGTCTGCGGCGCGTCCGTCATAGATGATCCAGCCTCTTGCCCCGTCGGTTTCGACTTTTCCAGGTCTTTTTCTCCAAAACGCCTCCTTATTCTCGTGAGACGGAACATAGGTTGGGCATATGCTGTCGTTTTGGCATTATGGTCACCCTTATCTTCGTAGAGGCCGGTATGAGAATAGAGTTGGAATGCAAGATAGGCCACGTAGACTGGAAATTGGTCAGGTTCTGCATATTACCGAATGAGAACAAGTTACTTACTGACAAGAAGTATGATAGAGACCTGTGTGATGACAAGTCAGTAAGTACACATGATCAGAATTCCAGACGAATCCTTACACCATGGCTAACGGCAAGAATGTCTTTGCCTTCTTCTTCAACAGAGAGACTAGCGTCTGCAGAAAAATGGAAGGCAGCAGGCAAGAGTACGGCGATAACACTGATTGTCAATAGGGTTGAATTTAATTGTGCTGCACCTGCTGTTGTCAGACAAAGGACGCATAACTTATGAAGAATGTCGCTTACTGAGTCCAAATCCTTGCTCTGAATAACGCAAACCTCCAGCAAAGAAACACATGCCCAGAACGAGAACTATGGACCATCAGCTCCGTGCCCGACCTAAGTCGAATTTTTTTAACTTACGTAGATTGCTAAGTACCGACCCTACCACTAGAAAGCGAAAATATCAGCATACAAGCGGTGCCGCGGAAGTATTTCTGAGGGAACTTACACGATGCCTGGACAACACGCAGTTCACACTTTATGAGAGCAATAATCTGATCGGAAATGAGTAAAGGGTAACCTCAATAACTCAATGAAAGATGTACTTACGGCGACAATTAGTTCAACTCTAACGTAGTAGGATTTTGGGGTGAGCACTACGAAAGTTTGAGCCTGAATCAGATCACATACGCGTTGCCCTAAAGATTTTTTTTCCCGATGGATTAGTGTTGAATATAGAGATATAGACAAAGCACTAACTAGAGTAGCATTCATTAAACCAGCCAGTGTTTGTCCAACTCGAAGTGAAAGTTCTTCTGTGGCAAATGCCAAAAGCTGTGTACCATTTTTAGCTCAGTTCTCTTTCTAAAGACGAAGCGGTTTACCTTGGCCAACGGAACAATTGCTAGGAACGAGACTAAGGGCAAAGAAAAAATCAACAAGGAACTTGTATGCATTGTCAGGGACTCACACACAAACACCAGGGTGTCATTTTTCGTCGACGAAGGTAACGCAAAGTGCAATGCCCACTACATTGGCACCTTTCAATGAAGATATAACGGAAAGCGAAGCAATGTACACACCGAAACAGGGACACAAAGTAGAAGAATATTAAGCCCTGAGAAGGTTGAGATTCCCGAATAATTCGAGACGGCGATAACTAACAGGAGGCAAGTAGAATGGCCTTCAGACTTTGAAATACAGTAGGTGGCGGTCCTATCTTCTTCTTTGTTCGGACGAGAGTCATTGTACGATGCCGAAACCTTTGAAACGGGCGAGCGGAAGAAGCGGATGAAGCGTCTAGAGCTGACGAATCCCCAACAGCGACGGAGGTTGAAGTTGAGGGATCTTGGATTTGTAAACCATTCCCAGTATTTGAACTTTCCATTTAACTCTATATGTGGTCAGATGCGCAGCAGAAGCAATATAGCCAATAATGCTCACCTATGGGTGTGGCTGACAATATAGGTGTGGGGCGATGCTAGGAACGTTGATATGCAAAGCCTATTTTAGAAATTGCCATCACCTCAGTGACTGTCATTCTAAATAATGCAGTACTTACGCACTGTATTGGTGTGTTAGGAGTGGGATTGTCTGCAAACCCGTCTCTTCCCCAGAACGATCTTTATGTTGTTGGTCTCCTGGATGCCTGCATGTATATGATGCCAGTGGCAACAAGGAGCCAACGTGGTTGCAGAATGCTTCCCAATATCAATATCAACATCACCCGTTTCATTGGGTAGATACTTCGTCGTGGGCGTCACCGGTCACCGGTGATTAATTGCTGAAGGTAGGTTTCGTTTTAGCTAATTTTATGTAAAACGAATTTATGTTTCGACCTGGGTGGCAATTGCCGAAGAATGTTTCTTCAACGAACTGTTCAAGAGTATGTTTCTTTTTATTTAGTACTCACCTATCATACAAAGATATGGTAAAGTATGTACCGTGACGAAAGTTCAAGCGTTCGATGCCAACTCGAGAGGCGACAGGACGGCTTTTCATCTGGAGAACTGAAGATGCGACTAGTTCCGTAACTTGAAATACATGCCTCTGGTTGGTGTATTCCCGCCTTTCCAAATTCATCGACTTGAACTCAAAAGACGTCCTTCAAGATTCATTCCCAACGTTGTTTCGTCGCTCAAGCCAAGCTAGAACTACGTATGCCAATGGAATTTGAAATAATTATCGATGACCCACAGAAGCAGACAAGGTCCACCAATTGGAATTAAGTGGTGAGAATTTCAGTTACAAGTCGAGCGAAAAACAGTGCTCTGACAGGACTCGGAAGGAACTAAAATCTCAGGCTAGGCACGAAATCCAGGATGCAGAAAAAATTCGACTTTTATTGACCATATTAGTTAAGGTAGAAAGTGTAAAGATGAAATCAAGTTAGTAGGTTGAACTGACACCGGCGACCACGGCTGTAGATACGTAATAAGACAATTTTTAAAAGCCGAACCACGTCTTCCTTCTACTGGTAGTTCCTAGGATCCCGTCCATCATTGAACTCCGGGAAGTTGGAGGGGTATAGTGTGTGTGTTTTGTAGATCCCAATAAATAGGGCAGATGAATGCTGAAAATTACCAGAAACCCATACGGTAAAAAATTTTGAGTCAGGGATCGGACCGAAGCGTATGTTCAGCCCGGATCTTTAAATTTGTTTTTGGGAGAGAAGGGCACGGATTTGATCCAGACCCGAGTGCCTTGCGGCCACATCTATCCTTGGTATGCAAAAGACACAGCGCCGTAGAGACCATCTTCACGGCCGAACATTCCACGGCCGTGTAGAACCTTTGGAAAAAAAATGACATGTCAACGTAAGGAAAAAAAGGTCATGAGAACCGTCGCTTACCTCCATTTTTCGTGCGTGCCAACCTACACCACTGTTAACATTCCCATTTGAATCGGCCAAATTACACAGCTCAGTTCTATAGGGGTGGTCCACTGGCAGGTCTCGTCGAAGTACTTCACCTGATCCTGAACCAGGCTCAGCTACCCAGGCGGCCGCTGTGTCGACGTACCACCCTCGTCCGCCTTTGCTCCTGACAATTTTCCAAGAGCCGGCGCCGGCGCCGAGCGCTCCAAGCATAGCTGTGGATAATTCTATCACCCGAACTCTCGTCGCTGGTGACTTGGGGGGCACTGAACCAGAAATGCTGAATGATATGGGAGGGTGACAGAGGGGCCGAATTAATTGGTTGTATAGCGCGAGAGTCGATTGACGAGATGCCGTTCTAGGATCGCTGTGAGGTAAACGAATACCGCAGTCTAGCTCTGGTGATGTGTTGACTAGTGTCATAATTTCGAGGTTTGGAGCCTTGTCTCGGACGAAACTTGTAACAGCAGCCAAGTCTAAATGGAGGATATGGGAAAGACCAAGGGAGCGCATTTTAAGTTGTGGCTTGAATTCAAGGAGGATTGAGCTGTCTATTGGCGAACTTGAAAGGTCGAGGTACGCCAAGTCTCCGCTAGTAAAGCAGGGGGACATCGTAACAATGTCTCGGAGATCGTTTGGCTGAAGAGGAGAAACATAGGTCATGTCCCCGTAGAGGTTTAACTCTGTCAGCTCGCTGGTGACTGGAGAATCGACCAGGAAATGTCGGATACTCTCGCCAGTCAGTCTGATGCAACGTGCGAGTGCAAGAGACTTGAGGCGCATCGTTTGCGACTGCCCCATGACCTCGAGAATCTCTGGAGTTACGCGAGTGCCAGATAGATCGAGGTGCGTAAGATTAGGGAGGGCCAACAAGAATGGACCGAGAGAACGAGCCAAGATGGATTTTACGCCACGCATACCCAGACGCTGTAGCCCGGGAAATGCCAAAGGCTCAAAGGAACTGCCCCTCCTGCGGTTGCTGTCGTCTTCAGACTCGGAATCTGATTCGGGTGGAGGAAGGAGATGGGTGTTGACAAACTCGGTGAATGCATTCACGAAAACGGCGCTGACGCAACCCGTGAAATCAATAGCTTCAAGTTCCCTGCAGTCCCGGCGGCGCTCTCTGTCCTCTTCTTCAAGGTCATTGTTGTCGATTAAAAGACGACCGCGAGTGGGACGACCACGTTGGCCAGAAGGAGCACCTCTCAAGAATAGCTCGCTAAGAACATTGAGGTTGAGCGCGCCATCCATATATTCCGTAGCCCCAAAAGTAATTAAGTTGGGCATTTCCTAAAAAGAGAAATGGGTACACATCCCGTGATAGAAAACAACCTGTCTTACCTTGAGGACTGCCTGAACTCGATCACCAGTAACAAAGCGGCTATTGGCACTTTCCTCAACAGAGCGGCGCATACCAATTGTCCGGAAGTGATTGAAGTCTAGGTGACGCACGAAGCGTCCTGGTCGCGGGTCGTACGGAATCGGAACTGAGAATAGATTGTTTCTGTTCAAAGATATGCCATGAAGGACTCGGTTGAGAGACGTACCGTAAATACCAGGGTTTCTATGGTTGATCACGTCTTGAATGGCATCACGAATAGATCTGAGGATCTTCCACCGTGCGGGACTCTGGCTCTTCGGTCGCAAACGGCGTGGGCTCGGATCTCGGGTGGGAACTGGGGAAAGTAAATCCGGAGAAATGGTGGTGACCGGGCCCTCGAGATCATCGAGAGCAATGCGGAGAGCCTCTCCTTGGTTGGAGAAACCACTGGTGGACTGGATAACGGCCTGAGTTGCTGCACGGAGGGTGTTGCCCATGACGCTATCCACTGGCTCTTCCTCGTAATTCCAAGCAATCTGTTCGACGAGCGAAAGCCATGCTCGCGGGAGACGAACCTCCAATCTATGTATGTTAGAATGACGGAGAAATGGAGAGTGCTTAAGCAACTCACCTGTTCCAAAGCCAGGGCTTAGCGGCGGTGTACCAAGAGTGGTTTACCAAGCAAAGGTTTGCGAGTGTTCGTCGAACAAGAGGCTCCGGACAGTAACTAGGGGGATATGATGAAGGTTGACCGGTAGGAAGTCTGTCATCGCGTAGAGTTGAGAGAGGATCGAGGGATGGTTGATCCGGGGGGAGACCCAGAGCAGAGAGTTGAGCACAGATAGAGTAAAGCAGGTCCGGAGGGAATTCGAGAGGGGCAGACATGTCGGGGTAACAATGCAGACCTAGTCATGCTGGGCATAATTTATACCATTCTGATGTCACGGAATTCTTGGGGCTTGGTTTGTCACGGGTCGCTAATGGAGTTTCCTTTCGGGGTAATTGACTTTGTTTTGCTGTGCGTCGTTTGGTTCCCGAAGTTGACAGATGTGACAGCGAAGCAGTGATCGACGGAACATGAACTTTCCCCACGGCAGTCGGCAAACCGCCGGCTCAGTTCTCCTGGAGGTTTCAATCCATCTGCCCACATGATGGTTGATCTCGTTTAAGCCCGTAATATTCCAGTTTCTGCGGGGAATCGGACCTTATTTTACGGGACACGCGTATATTTCTCACAGCAGAAGGCGGGCATTTAATGTGCCTTGACAGAAACTTGAACGGATCTTGGTGGTGCAATTTTCGTGTAAGCCAAGGTTACGAATGTCACACCCCTGACTCACCAAGCAATTTAGAACTCTAGATATTTTCACCTTTTTCGCGATGTTCCAGAGTCCACCAACAAATTGCTGCGCTCTGTCGCAACTTTCAGCCATCTCCTTGGACACCTGGAACACCCGAATCTGTTGCTATTTACCGACTCGGTTGCTTTAAATTTAAGAACCCTAAAAGCTTCGCTCACGTTTCCAAATCGCGCCATTCATTCCTCAGAGCTGTCTTGCGATTTGACCCTTGAAAATACCCCATTTACCAACCCTGGCATTCATTGTAAATTTAACCATCAGGCATATATGGGGAACACCTTCCATCATATGATTTCTTGTTCCTGCAGGAGAGATACTTGTCTTTTCGAAAAATCATTTCGAGTCACCTCGTGATGAGACCCAATCATTGGTCTCCTTTGTAAATCTGGACACGTAAATGAAACCTAGAACATCTCCTGACATGAGAGTAAGTATGTCTGAGAAAATTGACAGATGTACGTTCTACTGACACATGACCTGACTTCCCACCAACACCTTCGCCCGCACGTTGGATCGACAGATTTCGACCGGGTAAGTCCCAGAAAACTTTAAACAATTAGCCGAAGGCGGCCGACGATTTCAGCTTGAAAAATCCATCAAGGGCCAGCCTCATTTGCGTTGAAGGTGTATTGGTTCACGACTATTGACACTTGTGGATTGAACGGGTACAACTTGTCCATGAAGACTTGCAACAATAAATTCTGCTTTGGTTAATGATGGAACAGAATGGCAACCAAGTGAAGCATTCGGCAATTACCATCAGATGTCTAGAGAAGAAGGCTATTCTGGGTAGTAACAAAAATGGGTAGCCACGAATGCAGCATACTGGTATAATATCGACTGGTGCGTTGTCAGGAGCGGACATAGAAATCGTACTGAAAGAACATCCAGATGAGACTAGACGCTATTTTGGAGGTAAGCCTTTCGCATAAGCGCGAGGTTGTGAAGTGCTCACATGCAACGACAACGGGACTAATGGCTCCGGGCATCAATCTGCATGTGCGGAAGATGAGGATCTCAGAAGAAAAGTGACCAAAAGCAATCAAGTAAGAAATGAAGGCCATGTCATAAGCCCTGTGTGACGAAGTTGGTCAAGTATCCACAGCATCAACAGTGACGTAAAGTCGTACATTTTGTTGTTGATGTTGTACGCAGCATACAAGCGGATAACTGCGGACGTCATCGTCCATGTTGCAAAGGTACGAGCTTGAAGATGGGTGACTGGAGAACGTGTCTAGCACGAGATGAAGGATCAGATGAAGACTTGCCAGAATCCTCAGCCACCCTATTGTAAATTCTTTTGGTGAGTTTGATAGTCACAAAATTCTGGACGGTGTTGAAGATGGCAGCGACGGAGACGAACAGCTGCCAATACGCAAGCCAGCCAGCAGATGTTGGAAGGTAGGAAGACATGACAGGAATTGCTTACCTAATTTTAGGTAATGAATTTTGCCCGCAAGACTGTCGAGGTTGTTTTCAACACCGATGGAACAGGAGTCGGCGCAGAGGCCTCACTCGTTACGCTCTGTGGCCAGCAACTCTACCATCGCTAGTGCTACGTCTCTATCACGTCGTCCAAGGACCAGAAAGCGTTCAAAGACAGTGACCGGAGCGAGTCGTCCTGAGCCTGCACAAGATTCTCTGCCTCCGTCTGATCTTCCGTATCTTAGTGGGTCAACTGCTCAGGAATCTAGCCAGCCGTTGGCAGTAGAAGACAATACTACTTCTGAACTTCCTTTTCGCCCTCCGAAATCACCATTACGATTGCTCCAAGTTGAACAGCTAACACGTAGCAGCGACGGCACTTCATCGAATAACGGACTAGATGTAACGGCAATATCAGAACCCCCACCACATAATACCTCAACTCCCGTTAAGCATGTGCGTGTACCACCTTTTTTGACGCGTCTTAACATAACTAAAGCCTATTTTGCATCATCAAAAGGCAAAACCAATGAAGGCATCTAGCCTCCCTCATTTGCACATTGGCTTTCGGCCTCAGCCTTCGGCTTTCTCCAGGGACCCTGCATTGACCCCTGTAGTCAATGTGCGCGACTCAGTTTCAACCCATCAATCTGGGACATCTTCGTCCCTTTACCCTCCTTCTACCGCCACTATTTCACGTGCAAATTCCCCACCCACACCACCATTAATATCGCACGATTTCGAATCTATTCACCAAAGTGCGCCGATGAATCCTGACGTTCCAGAGGTTCGTGAATACGACAACGACGATGTTGCCTATCGACTTCGTCTGTTGGTGAACAATAACTATTTTCTACCTCCCGCACATGCGAAACCATCACCTGCAGACTTTGCAACATCACTCGACCCTTCCAAAAAGCTTAACAAGGCCCCTAGTCCTACATTTTTCGACCGCTTCCGAAAGTCCAGGTCGAAACCGTCCACACCTACTGGATTTGATTATCCTGCGCCAATGTTAAGAACAACCTCTGATTCCATCACGAGTAATCACTCCCCTCGTGCCCAACAATCCAAACCATCTGGCCAAATTCCCCATGCAACAGTTAATTTACCAGGTGGGCCTCCACGTGGTAGAGTGGTCGTGGTTCGTGAGAAGGTGGAGGACATCATGGTTGCTGCAAAGCAGGCTGAACAAGATTTGAAGGCCAAGAGTGCGGCGAGGATGGATCAAGAATCCCAGAACGGTAATGATGCGGTTGACGGTGCCATTGATCCCACAGACGCAGTCGACATACCACTTCCATCACCAACTTATCCTTTCGCTGTTCAGGCTTCTGCTTTACACGGTCTTGGCGTGCAAGACTCCGTCGGTGCTGATGTATTAGCAGACCGTCTTCCTCCTAATATGTCTCACACAGAAGACAGATGGAGAAAGGCGCTTCTCCAGGAAGCTGTCCATCATTCCCTTGATAGTACCGCAAATTCATCCTTCTCAGGCGTGGCCGAAGTATCGACTCCCAAGGGTTCCTTTCGGAAGAAGTCTCTTGAGAGTGATTCGCCGCTATCTGTTGCTCAAATACTTCAGCAAAAAATAATCGATCAGCCCGCAATCGATATCATTGAATCGACACCATTGACGGAGAAACGCCCAAAATCTGCAAACAGTCAAAAGTCTAAGATAGACCCGGACTCCAGCCTGTTGACTGTTAACAGTACGCTGCAAGCGTCGCGTCCTGGTAGCTTCTTGCCTTTGCGTGCAGAAACCCCTTCTGGACCAATGACGTCTCTTGGACCTGCACCACGTCGTATGTTCGCCAATACGCCCGCATCCTTATCGCAGACTGATTTAACTCCCCTCGAACAACGTTCATTACCCTCTGTAGCCGATCACGATTCTCGCCGTGTACTTCGCCGGTCGCATTCATCACCACACCTCGCAGAAGGGTACGACTCTTCTGTATTGCGACTTGATGCGATAGCCCCTCCTTTACCGGAATCTCTCAGAGACTCTCAAGCGACGACGATCAGCGCCGGTGGTATTCGTGGGAGTTACCACACCATTATTGCTTCTCCTACGGAATGGGAACGTCACGATTCGTTTCTTGAAATGGCTCCCCCACGTCCTTCTTTCACTACGAGTCGATCCGAATACTCGCAAGCTTCCGCATCTCCAACATCGTCCATGTTTCAGGAGGTTGTTAACCAACCTCACCAGTCTGGTTCTGACTCCCACCACACTGAGCCATCTCAACCGAGTAGTGATCAACATCAGGCGAACCGGGGAAGTCCTTCTCTCCGATATACGGCCATGTCACCTCCGCCACGAATGTCAAGTTCATTGGCTCACGTTGCCCTTCCCCCGCCACCTCGGGGTTCATCTTTGGCAAACCAGTCGACGTTCCGGAGTCAGATACCAATGTTCTCGGGCTCGCCTGATTCCAGCTGGACTGGACCTACTATTAATTCTCTGGAGGCGACAACCTTGCAGATCGTAGCACCTGAGCCAACAACACCTCCCCTACCTGAGGGAAATCGAGGACATGAGAAACACCGGTTTCGCCACAGAAGGAGCCAGTCTTCTCGTGCGGCGGTACCTTCAGCCAGTACAAGTCTCCCTATTTTAGTTCAACCGACGCCTGGGCCGTCATCTCCTACTTCCTTCTTTGACACTCTTCAATCCCAACCTAATGCGATGGACGATCTCGAGTCTTCATCCGACGAGGAAAACGAACAACCTGTTATAACTTCTTCACCGAAACCCTTGGACTTTCGCACCAGGGCAACCTCCAATGCTACGCCACCACGAGCTTTGGTTATGAGGCATGGCAACTTTTCAACGCCATATTTACGATCAGGAGGGTACTTCATGCCTGTTGGATTGAAGAAGCCGATTGAAAATGTCCCTCTCCGGCCCTCCAAGCATGAACAGCCGTACGACTTCTTTAAATATTCCCAAGGCAATTCGCCTGTTTCGAATATCCTTACTGGCACTGGGTCGCAACGTCCAGCCACAGCCGAGGATTCTAGAAACTTAGCGAAAACGGAAACATTGGCACAGGAGTCTCTAAAGAAGCTTGATGGAATGCTTATGCGTCATATGGAGGATGAAAGAGATACGATCAAGAGGATTGCCTACAACCTGAAGCAAACTGCGCAATCCTGAAGCGATGTGCTATTTCATTTTACTCTCGGGACAAGATTCCATAGCGGAGGATAGTCTTATTACTTTTTTCTTTATTTTTTTCATTTACGTCCTCATATTTTGACGATTTCAAGTCGACCGAGTCCTGACCCACATATCTGATATCAGTTACATACCGCATGCATATTTTTTGGTTGTTAGTCGTTTTCGCTTTTATTCTTCTTCTGTACAATAATGCTCTCAGGATACTTACTAGCATAAAAGTAATACAAGGCTGCATCGGATTTGACAAAGACGCGCGAACACGTGGCTGCTGTGCTCTTTTAGCTTAAGTGGTTGGCGACCAACTCGGAGTCAGAACACCTGCCCATTTCTCCCTTCTTTCTCCCTCTTACACCTGCTATTTCCCTCATAGCATGGATAGATATACCGAAAGACCGTATTATTCCTATTCATGGCATCAGGTGTGTTTGCATTGCAGTATCGGTTCCTACCTCGTGCTTAAAAACAATTTCAATAGTCGCATGATCAGGTACTTTAAATCCGTCGAGCAGTGTATCGTAGCATACTGAACAGAAAATGTCAAGGCTACAGTCCTGGTTATGGTGCCTTCAAGCATCCAGGATGAGGATCTATCAGTAAGCGCCTCTGGAGTGACGATACTAGTCGTGGAGAACCTAATTAGTGAATTGGTACCCTAGGTCGTCATAGATCGCCACCATCTTATAATCAGTGTGAAGGACCGCCCGGCTATAGTGCAGGTAAGCATCGTCATTCAAATCTATCAAAGCAGGAGACTGGAATAGTGCGTGGAATTATAGGGAAGGATGTACAGCACCGTGGACCCATCAAGTTCGGTGTGGCAGCTCGAGCATCGTAGTCCACGCCAACCTTCCACGAGAGAACGTACCATCTCTTCTGCGTCTACTGCCTCAACCCGTTCATCTTATGCATTCGTGTCATCCGATCCGGATATCTCCAGCAGTTTTGCAGCATCACTCGAGAGTGCACAGGTGTCTGATGCTGAGGAAACTCATTCGCCCTCGCCTGCGCCCTCTTCACCGAACCTTTCTTTTGCAGATGATGGTTTATACCGCCTTCAGAAACGGAAATTAGATCCGAATCCTGTTGTTTCACGCTCCGTTTCACCTGGTCAGACCCAACGTAGTATGGCGTCGTCCCTTTCTTCTCTGGAATCAGCTCCATCCCCGAAATCGGGCAGACTTTTGACTGTGCATTTGGAGAAGGTGCAATCGATCATTTGGCCAACGCTGATCGTTGGCCCAGTTCCAGAATCGTTGACATCCAGCCTTACAAACACCGTCGTTATATTCGATGAAAGTGACGAATTAGAAGAACAGTACAACATGGATTCCACTAGTTTAGCTTTAATTGGTTTGGAGCACTGTGATATCCGCAAGGACAAGGAATCCGCCTTTGAATATTTCTTGTAGGTGCTGATTTGCTTCGATTACTGAACAGTTTCTAACCCAATTTTTTATTCCAGACGTGCCTGGAGGAAGGCACATGTTCCCTCTGCAACTATGAGACTTGTTTCTCATTACCTTCCACCCGATCAAGTTACACCAAATGGCATCTTAGAGATGTCTGAAAAACCGGTACGAGGCACATCCGCATACTTCATCAAGTCCATTGGTGGGGCTCGCGGGCTCGCCCAACTCTACCTGGAGGCCGGGTTGCTTCATTTGGAGGGGGCAGCCTCTACCCTGCTCACAGCTTCATACTCCAGCTTGTCGTCAATTCGTATCCCACTTCACGCCCAGATTGGAGAAGGTGGTGCCGCCGCTTGGAGGCGAGATAGAGAAGCTGCGGCTAAATTCTTTGACAGCGCTCGCGCCCTTTGCCCTGGCCTAGATATTCCCGCCCTCCCTTCTGAAGGAGAACTCGAGTTGGAGATGCCAACTATGAACCTCGTCCATTCTGATTCAGAACCGTCGAAGGAAGAATTCATGACTGATTCTGAGCCGGATGCGGCTCTGCGAAGACGACGCAAAGCTTTGGAGAAGGAACAAGCATTGCTGGATAAGGGCAAGGCCGGGTTGGATGACATGGAGGGTCCGTGGTATCTGTATGTCCCTGGAATAATTGGTGCAGGCACTGCCTTACTCGTTGTGGGGATTGTTGGGGCGTTGAGTTTTTCGACCTGGTCAAGAAGGAACCAAGGGTCGTGAATATCTCCTGAATGTATTCTAGTACAATTATGCCAAACATTGTTTTCGTCTCTACTTTATTCGGAGTGAAAAACAGCGGATCAATGAAATTGCCCTTTGGGATTGACCATCACACCGAGATTCTCATGGGCACCACTGTGTCCAGCAAAACAACATGGAACGTCAGATTCCTACGGGAGCATTTCTCCGATGAACATTATGCGCTGATCATACTCAATCAACCCTTTTCACGACCATTGCTTCGTCGACTGTGGGCCTCCACACAATGGCACTGCTGTGCAGATGGCGGGGCGAATCGACTGTTCGACACATTTCAAAATGACTCTGACCGTAGGAAGTAGGTTTTGGGTTCGCGTAGGAATCGTTGTGCGATGATATCGATGATTTTGGAGTTCAGATATACACCTGACTTGATCAAAGGCGACCTTGATTCGTTGCGGCCAGACGTCAGGTCGTATTATGAAAACCTGGTGAGAAACCACGGTTGTCCTTGTTGTCATTTCGCGATTGACGAATTGTCCAAAGGGAGTTCTCGTTGTTGAAGAAAAGGACCAGGACAGGACGGACTTGATGAAGTGCGTCCTCGCTCTGGAAGACAAGGAAGAAACTGAAAGCTCTGCTGTAAGATTGTGGATTCCCAAAATGTTTCAAACCAACCAACTGACAGGTTGTACATAATAGCAATACCACATCATCCTTCTTGGAGGACTATCCGGTCGGTTGGATCACACCGTTCATACCCTATCTTATTTGCACAAATTGCGCAAGACCAGGGAACGTGTATTTGCCGTTACGGACGAAAACATTGGTTGGGTTCTTGACAGCGTAAGTCCCGTTTCGTTGTGATCGGCACCCTTACCGGTCTTAATATATTCTCAGGGAGAACATGAGATCGAGGTCGATCATTCCATCCTCGGGAGGAGCTGCGGCCTCCTTCCCGTAGGGATTGACAATAGTATTTTGTCTACGTCTGGATTGAAATGGAACTTGAGTGGGGGCATTTTCCTTGGATAATATCGTAACCTTTGCTAACGGGATGATGAAATAGCTAATCAGCTGTCATCATTCGAGGGCATGGTGTCAACATCTAATCATCTGGTTCCGGGTGAAAATGTTGTTTGGATCAAAACCTCGAAGGCGATCTGGTGGACGGCAGAATTAAAAGGGTTTAACTTGACGACAACGAGGGAATATTTGGCTTGATCTGACTCACCTAAGAAGATCCGATGCCTAGTCCTCCACGTAGACTACCTTGACCAGCTGATTTCACCCGAATATACTGGTACTACCTTGTTGACCTGAAATAGGATTTAAGCCGATCAAAACATCCTTTGCCCAAAACTATCATCCACTGTTGCGGGAATCATGTCCCAAGTGAACACTATCACCGTTCTCTACTTTGCAGCGGCGTTGTCTGCAACTGGCATGTCGCAGGAGGAGATCCCAATTCCAAATGACATTGAATTCAAACTCTCTGATCTCCCACAATTGCTCATCTCTTTACATCCAAATTTGGGCGAAATCTTGAAGACCAGTCGATGGAGTGTCAATTTGGAGATGGAGGATGATCCCGATCTGGTCATACTCAAAGGTGGCGAGGAGGTTGGGGTGATCTGTCCTGTATCGGGGGGATGACAATCTAGAGGAGTATGAACGGTATGTGAAGTCATGATTGTTGGAGTTGCCAGACTCAATATCTTTGGCAGTTGTCAAAGACCCTTCCGAGTTGGCGGGCACTCACACGAAGTCGATAGTCCCAAAGAGTATGGCTCTACCAATGAAACGCTGTGGCTTGCGATTTCAAGTGTGGGATCTTTTGTTTCCTCATGATCATCATCGTGTTCTAGAAGTTTGGCCAATATGTGTTGCGGAAATGTAACCCGGAGGAGATTTTAATTCCAATTCAAACACTCTGATCTCCCACAATTACCATATCTCGAAATTTGAATCCGTGGAGACCAGTCAAGTGTCGATTTAGAGATGGTGGATGATCCCAATCAGATTTGTCCTGCATCAGGGTATAATTCAAATGTCGTTCGACTGGTGGGTACGTAAAATCACAATAGTAATAAGATCATACCAGACTCGTAGTAGATATGCTCGATGACTATTTTTCCTCAATCCCTGAACGAGCTTGGAATCCCGAAAAGCGTAGAAATAACGTATAACGTATGAGTTTCTTCTGCGAGCTTCGGAGGAATATCGCCAGACTGCCAGAGGTTGATTGGCCAGGCAAGGGGTGTGAGGGTGACCAAAGTTATAGTTCCGGTTGGAGTATGGTCATCTCTTCATCGACGCAAGGAATTCCTGTTCTAATTCAGAGAGGAAGGTATCCGTCTCGTTTGGAGTATTATGTGTCGGGTTGTCCTTGTTCTTCTTTTTGCGCCTAGGATCTGCCGCCTGGGCTTCCAGAAGAGCAAAGGGATCCTGAGCAACCGCCGCACTGGAGTTTCCCATTGCAGCAGGGCGCTCGCTGAGTATTGGCAGCAACTCCTTTTTTGAACTTGGTGAAGGAACGGCAGGAGGGGCAGTTGTTTCGTCGCCCGGGGCGGCTACTCGAGGCTTCTTGTGTTTCGCTTCAATCAACTTTCTCCTCTCTTCAAGCTCCCTCTTTCTCTTTTCCATGGCCCTGCTCTTAACGCCGGTAGCGGCCATACCCTCTTCGCCTGGTTTGATATCCTCTGCACCCAACTCTTGCCTTGTCTTCTCTGTTTCGTCCCTGGCGGTTTTTAGCTCCTCCATCTGCTTCCTGCGTGTCTCCTCATCTCCAGAGAATTGGTAGAATCCTGCGCCTTTAGTTCGGACCTCTTTGGATGCATCATAGTGTAGGTTCAGGGGATTGTTTTCTTCGGAGAATTTAAGTCCAACTTCAGCGATCCGTTCTTCCGAAGGTTCGTAGACAGGGAAATGATCAACAGGATTTCCTATTAAAAATAAAGACATAAGGATCGGAAGGGATACAATTGAACCAAACATACGAATGATTATATCCCTAAAAACGAAATGAAATAAGTCAGGTCAATCGCATCAAGGACAACGTACTCATCTGAATCCACCTCCTCGGGTTCATCTGGGATTAAGTGTCGAGGAATATCAGACCGTCTAGCTGTTCTCATTCGACCAAACTCGTCTTCATACTCAACGATGGGATCATCCTTTGGTTCCGTTCAATTTTATATCTTGTTCATCACGCATAGTCTGGAACATACCTCATAGGTGGCGGGAGCTTTTGGGACACTCAGACTCTCGTCTTCATCCGAGCTATGTGCGTTGTAATATTTCGATGACTGATTATTAGAATCGAACTAATTCAGATGTCAATATCAGAGGGCATCATAAAGAAATAGAAAATTCAGCATACATCCACCAAAAGCGAGTCGTATTGAGCATCAGTTAATCCACCAGCCTTTCCCTGCCTCAGCTTCTCGTAAATCTTGGCTTTCCGTTCGAGGACAGCTCGGGCAGAATCGAGTGTCGGCTTAGCTATCTCTTCGAGCTGCAGGTCTCGATTCGCCCGGTCCTTTATGCCTTTGTTTTGTCGTTCCCATACTGTGGGTTTCTTGAAAGGAGAGAGTTTTTTTTAGTCGTGGTTCGAAATTACGAAACTTATTTACTTTGTCTGGTCGTTTGACACCACCAACAACGAGGAGATTGCGCCCTTCTGCTTTCGCCTTTGAGAATTCGGACTCCTTCCTCGAAAGCTCTGCTTTAAGATCAAAGAAAGAGGTTGCACTGACTCCTTTTGCCTTGGCTTTGCCAGAGGACATGAAAGTATTAGATAAGTCAGGTCAAGGTCACCTGGCAATTCAATTTCCACCAACTGTAGCACTTTGGATCCCGATGTCTTGCGGCACAATTGAATACCTTGGCAGGACACCATCAAGAAAGCTCTGTATGAGCTTTGCAGCTCCGTCATGCGCACACCCTGCGACACCCAAAATTGCCGCCTAGATCATCCTAGAGCTATCTCAGAGATCGTCTACAGCTGCTTGATCACCCTCATTCTCTGTTCCTCATACTGCATCCGACCAAATATGTCCGCTCCGTATGCGTCTCGTTCTCGGGTGGTAATAAGGAAACTCACCATCTCATTGTGGATGTTGATGTTTCCTGAGGTGGTGGTTGCCTGGGCATTTAGACAGTGGTTTCAAGCACGTAATTTCGCAAAACGGCATGAAGGTATGTGTCAAACGATGATAACCTGAGTCTATTTAAATATATAACTTTTTTAAGCACGAGGATGGACGATTGCGCATGGTCATTTCGCTGTCATGGGTGGATTTATGCTCTTTCAAGCAGAGAGGCCAATTCAAGTGCTCTCCCCTTCGAAATTCAACAGGTTCCTACTTTCTGGTTCCTTAGAATTTCCCTCTATCACCAATCAAGATATCAAGAGAACAGGAAAAGATCGTCCACTACTCGCAGCACTCACCCTCCTCCAGTCATCGTGGTTCATAGCCCAGTGCATAACTCGCAGAATTCGAGGGCTCACGATCACTCCCATGGAGATGACGACACTTGCCCTTATATCCATGTATGCCTTACTTCTCGTCGCCTGGTGGCACAAACCTCTTGATGCCCAAGATTTTATTCGCCTTGACCTCACACACATACCTCTACCAGAAAACGTGCATTTGCAAGGTGCACACATAGAAGGGGATTTTGCTCGAGAACAGAAGCTAGGAGCACAGTTCGAGGCAGTTGTCAATCTGGGATCACCATTTATAACCAATGGAGAGGTCAATCCGCCGCTACGTGTTTTTAACGCGCTGTTTACACTTCCCGGAGTCATCTTCAAGAAGACATGCGACCACTATCATCAACTTTCATTCCCGGCTGGGTCAAAAATCTCAGAGGGGTCAATTGAGATCCCCCTGTTCTATTCCCAGCCATTGTCCCAACCATTCATCGCTTTCTCGTTCTGCGCTATGAATACCCTCGGATCCCTCTTCGCTGCATCTCATTTACTTTCCACGTCAGGCCCTCACTTCCCTTCCAAAGGAGATCAAATGAGATGGCTCTTCAGTGCAGCTGCCTGTACTGTATTGCCGATGCTGCTTGTCGTCATCGCCTGCGTGCTCATCCCGATCATCACTCTCTCGATAACGTCTTGGAATCGCATTCCGCCGATTTTGTTCAAGACAGTCCGGGTGTTTATCATTTGTGTTCCCATTCTCGGATTTTGGACAAGATTAGGGCCTACATTGTTGCTTTTCATTGAGGCGGCACTTTGCTTGAGGGATTTGGGTCCGAACGCTCGAATCCCGGTATCATGGACAAACTACATTCCTCATTTTCACTAAGTAATCCTGGTTCTATTGGATAATGTACTATTAGTAATTACCTGTTTGCCAATCAATGACGATCAGATGATCTGGATTCCGCATCCGATCTGCCTCCGTCACATGCGTCCACCAAACCTGGACTGAACTGCTATGTTAAACCACCAGAATGAGAACATAACTTGAATGACTGGAAGGTCTTTTGCGACATCGATAATCTGAAATGAATATTCCTGCTTTACTCGCTCTTCTTCTACCCACTCCCACTCGCCATGCACCCGAAAGGCACGAAATTTCGAGAGGTCTAGATGAATCACTGCAGATGCGAACTACATCTGAGATACTCTTCGGTTGCATCATCACCATCTTCCTCTGTTCCTCGTATTGCATCCGCCCCAACATTTCCTCCCCGAATGCGTCCAATATCAGAGTACTGGGAAGGAAACTCAACGTATCATTTTGGATGATCCTTTGTCCGGAGTTGATTATCATCTGGGCTCTCAAACAATGGCGCGAAGCTAACACGTTCGCATCCAAATACAGCGGTAATGTTTTTTCACCGAACCATACTAGTGGATATTTCTCAATGAGAACTTTGGCAGATCGACGATGGACTGTCATGCATGGTCAATTCGTTATTATGGGTGGATTCCTCCTTTTCCAAGACAATCGGCCGGTGCAAGTGTTGTCGCCTCAAAAGTTTACCGATCTCCTCGATTCTGCTTGCATTGATCCTCCTTCAATAACGAAGGACGAAATAAAACGGAAAGGAAGTTCGCTCCCGATTCTGGCCGCTATTACACTCCTGCAAACACTGTGGTTCGTCACACAGTGCATTGCGAGGGGAGCTCGAGGGCTTGCCCTCACTCAATTGGAAATGGTCACACTGTATCTCGCATCCACTCACGCCTTACTCCTCTTCTTTTGGTGGCAAAAGCCTCTCGATGCCCGCAACTCCATTCGCCTACAACTCAAACGCATACCTAATACTACGACCTTGCACGAGTGGGGCGGTGTGGAAACAGGTGTTCATCGCGATTTTGGCCGGCACCATCTCTTCATAGGCAAGCAGTTGAAGGCTTTCCAGAACTTGGAGTTCCCATCGAAGGTCGGGAGGACGCAGCATTCTCTTACAGGTACCCTCCAGGATTACTTGTTGGCGCCGAAGAGATTATTTCACTTGATAGTGGGCCGAATTCTCTTCGATTTTGGTCAACTATTCATTCCTGAAGAACTCGATGGGGAAATCATAGCAGATGGTCTATTAGAAGTGCCCACATTCTACGCTCCAGGTGGCTCCTTCGCTACCCTGCTCCTTGTCGCAAAGACCCTTGCAGGCTCCTGTTTCGCCTCTGCATATATTTATATGCGGTTTTCCCCTTTCCCAACTCTTACGGATGAGATGGTGTGGTTAGCCTTCTCGGTCATCTCCGCCGGGCTGCAAATGTTTTTAGTATTATTCGTCATTTCCTTTATGGCTGTCACCATTTCCTTGCACCTCCTACCGTGTTTTTCGTTTCAAGTTGACACGATGAGCTCCAGGATATCGAGCGCTGTGGGGTTCATTGTATGTATGGGATTTCTGTTATCGATTGTCGCTAGAATGGTGCTTCTTATCGAGGCATTTGTCTGCCTCAAATCAACGAACCCAGCCACGCGACTTTCTGTGGCGTGGACGAACTATATTCCCCATTTCTCCTAAAAGTACAATTCACCCAAGATTCAGTATTCCCCCCTCTCCCAGCTCCACGTTTTCTCTTTCAGTCTCAGAGCTTTATCCAAACCCCCTAACTCCCGTATTTTATTGTACACGTTTGTGTTTAGAGTTGGGAGTAGAGATATCGATTAAATTGTGGGATCCACCTGGATGAATGTGTTGCTGCTTGCATGCAATGCACAACAGGAACGTCCTCCAGCCAAGTTGACCTTCCATCCTTCCCTTAACAGGGCCGCTTGCCGAGGAGAAGGTTTAACACATTGTAGGGTGAATTCGGAATCGCCGCGTTGTTGCGTGCAATCCATCCGAAATATATATATATGCGATCCCTCATTGAATTTCCCTGGACAAAGGTTATTATTATCAGGGCGAATTGCGAATGCACTGTCTATACATGTAAGTTCGAAACGATTACTTATACTAATTTTATGTAATGTAAGAAATTGCGACCACCTTTTTCAAATCCACGGAAAAGGTGAATGTGAAGTGCGATCGGAGATATGTATAACCGAATATGTGACCTAGAGTAACTTATCTTGCAACCCATGGGAAGAAGAATGCGATCAAATAACGTGTACGTGTAACGTCTCTCGGAGATGCAAAAGGATGTGGTGAAACAGAGGTTACACAGATTGTAGGAGAAACATGCAGTGAATGACACAATGAGCCAGATTGGGATGAACGAACGGTGACACGAGACACGAGCGATAAGGAAAGAGGGACGCCGGTGAAAAAGAAGGAAAGAAGAAACCTGTGTTTTAAAAAGATTTGCTGCGTTAGAAGCTGCAAATTTTAAAAGGAAACCCATTAGCCCTAACCCCTTTTAAGTTTTTTTTTTCAGGGTCAAAGCAATTGAAAAAGGGAAGAAACCGTGGATCTGCGGTGGACTGAATTCCAAAAAGTTGGTGCACGCGAGCAGCCAGCCATCGGTCGGATCCTAGCTTACCGCCTGTATCCTTCTCTAGCCGCTCCGGCTGACAGCGGCGGAGGTGGCATACGTTGTTGCTGTCCCAGATACGGCGATTGCTGCTCACGCATGTCCCTCTCATGCTCATATGCAGAAGGAGTGATTGATGCATGAGGCGGCTTTATTTGATCCAGAGGGGGCAGTTGCGGATGCGACACTGTGTGGTGTGGGTGATGGGTGTGGGGAAGGGACTGCGGATGATGGTGGTAGACCGACTGGGAAGGGATCGGATGAGAGGGATAATTTTGGTTCGGTGCCGATTGACCTGGGGAAGGTGGATAAATGTTACTTGCGGTTGGAAATGGTGGGGGGAGTTTGTGGTGGATTTCATGTCGTTCGTGTGGATAATGCATGAGGCTTGCACTCGATGAACCAGAAGCAGGCGGAGGGGGAGAGGGACTAAGTTGGGCATCTAAGACATGTTCGCGTGGATGATGAAGGTGAGTAGAGTAAACTCCGCCTGAGTGGGATGATGAACCACGATCGAATCCTCGGCGAGGGCTCCCCTTGCGTGCCGTCGTCGGGTAGGGGGCATACGAAGGAGGTGTTGCAGATTCGCGTTTGACTAAGTCGGATTTATCCTTCCTGCGACGAGGCGGCGCAGCAAGGGGCCCCTCCTTCTTGGCTCTCGAACGGGCAAACCGTAGACCACATCTGCACAGATTAAAATCAATTTTTAGAATCAAAAATATTGGGGAAACTAACGCATTGCAAAGCTCCTTCTTTCCACTCGGCCCTTTCCGCCACTCGGGACTTTGCGTCGTTTTACAACTGGAACATTTCAAGATCCCTGTAGGTTTACTACCTCCAAGTGTTGGGGAACTATTTCCTCGACTGGACCCTGACCCTGGTCCATGGCCGCGCTCAGCTCCAGGTTCCCTGTCACGGCCAGAACTAGGAGTTACTCGTCGTCTCGACGGCGGGATTACATCCGGGCTTGGCGAAGATACAGCAGGCAAGGCTACCGAAGGAGAACCACCATTGATGCCGCTTCCACCGGAAGGAAGACTAGCATATGTTGTGTTGTAATTATGTGAGGAGACAGGCCGTTCAAAGGTGGACTGTTGATTCGAGCTTGGAGGACCATTTATGTAGGAAGGAGTAGTCGATGAAGGA
>Ga0307507_10005067_pt1 | contig 22202 bp, 32 predicted proteins | sample 7_EM_MG_FD_207223 | JGI IMG/M metagenome (GOLD analysis project Ga0307507, IMG submission 207223) | Populus trichocarpa ectomycorrhiza microbial communities from riparian zone in the Pacific Northwest, United States - 7_EM | ecosystem: Host-associated > Plants > Roots > Unclassified | place... | reverse complement strand
AGACGACATTATGTATGGGCGCTCAAGTGAGCTGTTGATCACAAACAACCATGTCGGCTTCATCTGGCATCACCGTCTCTGCCGATTTGGCCAATAGGTTTGCAGACGCCGTACGCGCGAACAAGACCCGGTTTATTAAAGTATCCATTCAAAATGGTCTGCTATTGTGTTGTCGTTGCCTAGGGCGATCTGCTCATACACATCTTTCAGAATCACTTGTTCATGACCTCTCCATCCCGATTCAGGGATCTTTAGACGAAGACTTACCTCAACTCCAGAGCGATGCTATTCTGCCGCCTGATATTCCTGCCTACATCTTGGCAAAGGTCGATCTGCCTTCGCCAGATTGGATATCCTTCTACTATGTTCCTGACAACGCCAAAACTCGTGAAAAGGCATGAAAGACTGTTGTACAATGCTGCAGTTCTCTCAAATACCTCAGTAGATGTTGTATGCCTCGTCACGCTCCTCTTTGGTCAAGAGCTTGGGATCCTCTCTGTTCACAGATTCTGTCTTTGCAACATCCAAAGTTGATCTCACCCCTGATGCTTACGCTGCTCACTTGCGGCATGTTGCCGCTCCTAACCCATTGTCCTCTCGCGAACAAGAACTGGCAGACCTCCGTGCAGCAGAAAATGCAGCAGCGTCTTACGAAGGCAGTCAAGCAAGGCGAACACATGTTGGGACATCCCCTGGCTTTTGTTGGGCCCAAGAAGCAGAGGATGCTGTTGTAGATTTATCAAGAAGGCAGGAGGACTCCTTGCTCATCCTGGTCGGTTTCTTTTTTAAAATTCCTTAATGATGTGTGCTTATGGAAACCTATCTTACTAAGACGATAGATCAAAAAACTGAATCACTTCTCGTGCATTCTATATCGCAGGTTCAGATTTCGGCCCTAGGATCACATCTTCCTTCGAAAGAACCGTCTTATGCCATCTTGTCGTGGTCTCCTTCCTTTTCGTCCGCTATCAGTCGTGAAATTAGTGTGTCCTTCAATGACTCCCCTCAGTTTCGTCTTCCTCATATCTTGCAGTTTTCATCTACTCTTGCCCGTCCGATTCTCCTGTGAAGCTCCGCATGGTGTATGCATCGGGTGCTCGCTCCACACACGTCGCGATGAAAAATATCTTGGCGACATCACCCTTTTCCATTAGTTCCAATTTCCGTCGAATCGAGACCTCTGACCCAAAGGAGTTGAATGAGGATTTCTTAAAAGTAGAACTTGGCTTGGTTTTGCAAGAAACTGAAGTATTATCTGTTGCTTTGCAAGAACCGAAGGCATTTCCGAAACCCAGGGGTCCTCCTAGACGACGTTAGTTAAACTATACAGTTGCATCATCATGTGTTACTCGGGGCCACTTGAGGCTAATGTATTGATAGACGTGCTTTCCTGACTCGGTCTTAAAAAATGACACCAGGTTCTTCTGTGAAAAGTTTCAGACCAGCCATTGCAGTTTACTGCGGATCTAATCCCGGAGAGAACACTGTATTCTCCTATGCAGCGATTTGTACGATTTTCGAACACACGATCATTGATATAATTATCTGACGATAGATTTCCAGCTGTTGGTCGTGCACTAGCAGCAGCTGGTCGACCACTTGTCTACGGAGGTGGTAACAAGGGCCTGATGGGTATCGTTTCTAATGCAGTTCTTGATGCTGGTGGCAAGACTATCGGTGTCATACCCCGAGCAATGGTCACTAAAGGGGGTGAAGGGCAGAACCTAATCCCTGGTGCAAGGGTAGTTGCAGATAATTAAATATATAAGTTCACTCTTTTATTGACTTCTCTATCTCATTTTAGACAGAGACAGTGAGGCTACCTCCGAAGCCTTCTGTAAATTTGATGAGGGGTATTGACGAATAAGCGACAGAAAATTGTGGATTCGATGCACGAACGAAAAGTAGAAATGGCCCAACGCGTACAAGGCTTCATCGGCCTTCCTGGAGGCTTTGGCACATTTGAAGAAGTGAGCTAAAGTTTTCAGCTTTATTGAAAAACTCATGAAACAACGAGTTTAGGTCCTAGAAGTGACAACTTGGACCCAACTTGGGATACATGACAAACGTAAGATTTGAAATGAGACACTCAACCTCGATTGTACCTAACCTGTGTCTCTAGCTGTTGTCCTTCTCAATGTGCTCTCCTTCTGGGAGCCCCTCAGGGCTTTGATCAGAACGAGCATGGAGGCAGGGTTTATCAGACACCTCAGCGAGAGGTTGGTGACTTTTGTCGATGGCCCAACCGATCCTCGGGAACATGAGACATTCGATTGGGGTAAAGCAGCCTTAGAGGCTATAGATTCTTGGGAAAGAGGTAAAAACATTCCCCTCTACGATTGGTCAATGAAATCCGACTCGGCGCACTGTGAAGATTCTTATGGAGGGACTTAATCTTGTGTGCGTAGAAGAAAACGTACGATCTGTTCGAGAAATGTAATAAATCACAAATGCTTCAAGTACATGAGGTTGCTATTTTAGCTTTTCCAGGCGTTGGGGGATCTTGCGAGTTGCATCCATGAATGCGTCCACTTGCTCATCCGTCACCTTTGCTCGCCTCTGCAGGAGAAATCGGTTAGATATAGAAAGACGTACCAACGCTGATATCATACCTCCTGGAAGTCAGCTACGAATCGCTGTAGTTCTTGGATGCACCGAGCTTTTAATTGGCCTGTCAGCAGAGTGCCTGCGCGATATTCCTTCATTGCGAAGTTACTAGGGGTAAGACGACACCGAGTCCAACTGCGCACCTTTCCTAAATTTTCTAATTCTTCATCGTCCTCCAAGAAGAATGTCAAATACTGATAAGCAACATCGACTTCTGTGTCCCCTCCTAGTCGCCTGTGTTCTTCTTCAGTCTCTTTTCCACCAGAGAAACCATGTTTATTAATCTTGTTCTTGATTTGGTTTGATCTATCTGTCATAAAGATACTAGTGTTTGCGTCGCTCGCACTCATTTTCGTCTGAGGACCTTGGAGAGCGGGGAAGAATTTGGAGTGTATGAGGGCAGGTTTGGGGTACTTGAGCTTCGGTGCGATATCCCGTGTCAATCGAAAGTATGGATCCTGATCGATAGCGCAGGGAATTAAACAAGGAATATCACCATTGGAACCGAAAATTTGAGGGAAACTCGTCGAGAAACTTGGCGCGGCTTGAATTGCTGCAAAATGAATCTTTCCGATGTTATCTCTGATGAGGGTCACCTGAGTGGGGAAAAAATAAGTGAAAGGGAAACCTACGACTCATTAAATCCAAAGGTTGCCTTGACTTGATTATACGGAATTTGGCGAGATATTCGTGACACGTTTTGGTAGAAAGCACCGCCCATATAATTGTAATCACTGAAGATGAAGGTGCGCTCTAGATCAAAGCCACATGCAATAATATCTTTTGCATTTTGTCTTGAAAAAGCTTTTGTCTGCTCGGGCTTCAGCTCGTGCTTGAAGAGAAACTTCTCATCATCTACGTGTCGTAAGTACCGAATGATAAAGTGAAAGGATTTTCAGACCTGTGAGCTGAATAACAATGGGCACTCCAAACACATCCTGCAGCCATCTGCAAGGAACAGCCGAGTTAATGGGAGAGAAAAACAAATTGCATAACAATGAACACACTTTGAGAACACGAAAGGAATCATATGTCCAAGGTGCATGCTTTCACTGCTAGGGCCCCTGCCAGTGTAGAGATAGAAAGGTTTTCCTTGCTCATAGCGATCCAAAATTTTGTCTAATTCTCTAGAAATAGATGAGATGAACAGAAATCCGCAAAATTCAATGCAAACCTATGTGAAAAGAACATCCCCCTACGAAGCAGTACGTGAGGTTTTCGACCAGTTAGAGTCTCAAATCTCCTTAGAAGCCCCGCGTCAATTCTACGTGTTCCAAACTGATCGATAAGTTTATCATAGTCTATGCCTTGTTGTTGGCCATCAATCGAGACAGATCCATGCACATCCCAAGGAGTGACAACCTGATCTTGTGTCCGTAGTACAGGTTCTGCCTTGGTCATGGGTGTATCCCTGTGAGTTAGAAATGTTTGAAAACAGTGCCCATTTGTTGGGAAAAAAAAAAGACGCACAATGTCACCGAAGCCAAGGAATTTGGCAGATTTTCTGTTGCATCCATCGTAACTTAACAGAGTAAAGCAAGTCTTTTCAAACAAGCAAAGGTAAGCAAGCGTGGGAATAAGCGCTAGGTAGTTTCCGAGCCTTCGTCTGTCAACCGTTTCTTTTCACTCGTCCACATCGTCGAATTACATTTTAGAGATCGCTTATACCGCCTCTTTAGGAGCTCATAGATGTCTACCACACGCTTGCACCATCCTCTTCCGGCACCGGTTGTGCATGCAGGGTTTTCCGTTCCCCAATCTAAATCGCATGTTCTTGCAGGTGTCCAGGACGCGTATTGGAGCGATGATGAAGCTGTAAGTGGAATAAGAGACCTTATTTTGGTTTAACACCCTATTTATTGATATTTTTGATACCAGGAGGATGCTGAGTGTCCTCTCTGTCTTGAGGAAATGGATATATCCGATTTGAATTTCAAGCCATGTGTTTGTGGTTATCAGGTAAGATTTTACCGTTATTTGACTCAGCGTCCTCAGTCTTATTTCGCTTCAATAGATCTGCCTCTTCTGCTGGCATCATATCAAAGAGAATCTGAATAAGCGGTGCCCTGCTTGCCGCCGGGTTTACACGGAAGAAGCTGTCGAATGCAAACCAATTGCCCCAGAAGAGTTGGTGAACATTCTCCGCGCAGAGAACCACCTACTAATTTTTTCTTCCCTTTCAGTCATAAGCGTCTTACTCAGCAGAAGAAACAACGGGATCGTGAAAGAAAGGAACTTGAAACGTTAGGCAGAAAACACCTTGCCAACGTCCGGGTTGTGCAGAGAAATGTCGTTTACGTGGTGGGCATCGGGCCTCGATTTGCTAAAGAAGAGGTAAATCACCATATCTGGCTATTTGTCTAATTATAATTAACTGTTTGTAGCTCATACCGACGTTGCGGTCTACGGAGTACTTCGGACAGTATGGCAAAATATCAAAGATTCTGCTTGTCAAGCGCAATTCGCCCAGTGGGGGAGGTCCGGTGGTGGGATTATATGTCACTTACCACAGGAAGGAGGACGCTAGCCGGTGCATCGCTGCCGTGGACGGAGTGCAGTCACCAGGGGGTGGTAGGGACATAATGAGGGCGAGTCATGGTACAACGAAGTACTGTTTGGCGTTTCTTCGCGGTGTGCCATGTAGTGATCATAGTTGTATGAATCTTCACGAATGGGGAGATGAGAGGGACTACTTTACAAAGGAAGACCTGGCTACTCTGTGCGTATCCTACTCTTTCCACGCTCGGGGTAACATATCGTTTTATCGGTTGCAGAAAGCATACTATCAAGGCTACGGAAAATCGGTCGCGAACTTCGAGGAAGTTGGACGAAGATGGTAAGTCACCCGTGATCGAAGAAACTCAGGTATTTAATAATACCCACAGCTGGCTTGCCCCGGGCCGCTTCGTGGGCACAGAAGGGTTCTAGTAATGCATCATCAATAACTTCGGCTTCAAGGCAAAACCGACGGTCAGGTACCACCCGACAGTCGAAAATCATGTCGACTTCCTTTAACGAGAGTCGACTGAAAACCAATTTGGATCGCAAGACCGTGACCACAACCTCACGCCCATCGACTCCTGCAATAGGTGATTCTGTCATACCAGATGTTGTGCATTCTGCTACAACGACGCAGAAGGAAGTTCCGCAGTCCAATTCCCCTGCTCCCTCTCTCACCACATCGGAACCGGGATCCATTTCGATGGAACCGACTCTTGAAATAAATATAACTGATTCTGCTGATATGTCGTATCATACACTATCATCCAGCAAACCCGTCGACTTTAATGGGCTTGGTGGGCCTCCTGGGCTTCCGAACCCTTCTGGATTGTCCGCCCCTCCTGGACTTCCTCCTAGGATTCCAGTGCCCCCTGGGTTATCTGCACCGCCTGGCATACCCTCTCAAAGCTGGCCGCTTCGTTCTGAAACAGAATCACCACAGACACCCTTACTGGCTTCTCAAACGTCTTATCAGATGTCCACAGCAGCGCGGGCACTTGTTGAAGATGTCAAAGCAAGGAGGGGATCTTCAATCCCGCTTTCATCAAATAGCCCATTCCCTGATTTTGATCGAACGCTTCAAACGCTCAGCGGCGATGACGGGGGTTTCAGCTTCAATCTCGACCCTAAACTTGCCGACCAGATTAATAATGCTGAGGATCTTCCTGAGTTTGATCTCCCTTCGAGCATTCCCTTCCGTGGTTCCTATATGGACGCGTTCCCGGCACTTAGGGTAGTTTCATCCCAAGTACGCTCACCCTCCTCGAGTCAAGTCGATGGCCCAACTCATTCCATTTACGATCCATCAACCCCACGTCGCCCTGGTGGGCATTATCTCGAGAAAAGCACGAGCCGAGGGTCTAGTTATGTTGGGTCATTTAATCCATTTTCCGATTCAATGCTTGAAAGCATGATGTCATCTCCACCGCAACACCAGTATTCACCTGTCGAGGAGGAACGCAAGGTCTCGCGTTTTGGTTTTGCTCGCGGCCGTCGAACGTCTACTGCTGCATCGTCTCCTCTGCAGCCTGTCTCTCCGCTCACTTCGACAGTTGATCACCATCCATTCCACCAGAATACTGACGGCATGCCGGCTCACATAATACAATCGTGGCAAGGAGGTCATAACGGGAGTCTGTCTTATGACCAATCCACTATGAACCAGGCAACACAGGTTCAACCTATTTTAATGCAAGCCCAAAGTCAATTTCCATCAATTGATAGTGAATTAAGTGAAGCGCAATTGCGAAACTTTATTTTGTCGAATCAGGAACGGGCAAATGGTTCTCGTAATCCAAGACGCGCAGGCGGTATGTAATCCACCTGCTTTGATATTCTTTTCTTTAAGACTCAAGTATTGTAGGGTCACTCTTACCGTCTCAACCATTTGAAGATCCTGCTATCATGTCTGCAAGTTATTCCATACCAACAAATCAAGAATCGTTTATACCTATGGCCTATGGACCACCTCCCGGTTTGTCAGCTCCCCAACGCCCCGTACCACAATCAATGTTGCAATCCAATCAAGGCACTGTAACTGACAGTAGAAACGCAGGATTCCAACGTGAGTATTTCCTTTTCATTTGAGGGGAGGGAGGTTAGAGTACCAAGTACCGTGCTTTCCCAGTGCGGAATTTATATCGTCGCCAATGATTCGTCGCCCGGCGCCACATATTCCAGTTCCAATCGGTTCTCAGTCGAATAAGCAAGAAAACGACAATCGTCTCCCTCCCCTTTTCCTTGGAGTGGTATTCACGTCTAATTCAACGCTGACATTGGCTTTGTCCTGTTCCGACTCGGTTTAGTATCTCCATTGACGTCACCCATACCACCATCGCTCCTCTCTATTGAAGATTTCCCTGCATTGATGCCGAGCTCTTCCGAACAGCTTACAGATCCCAATGCGGCCAATACGCCTCGCGAACCTCAAATCCCCGTTATCAAAGCCCGCGAGAAGGCTGAACGCAAGGTTGTTAAGAAAACAGTGCAGAAGGTAGTTGAGAAGGAAAAAATGGCCCAATTAAAAGTTGAGGCTAAAGTGGCTGTGGAATTGAAGGTTGTTCGTGACCCAGCTCCAGAGAAAGTGTTTGAGGAGGTGAATCGCGTTTCCGAATCAGCCTCGACTACGAAACGGACCATCTCCGACATCGAGGAATTCGCAAGGAATGTAACCGTTGGCATGAGGTCTTCGGAAACGAAAAACACTGGCACTGGCGAAAAATCTACAAATTCGAAGAAAGCTTCCAAGGGGAACAGTTCCCACCCATCTAAGCGTAATGATTCGTCGATTCCCGGGAAACCTTCAAGGCCCACAACCACTAGGGAAGCTTTACATACTAATGAAAATCCAATACCTCAAGTTCCTCTCCTTTCCAAGAAGCCGAAGAAGAATAAACCTATCGTTACTGTCAAACCCCTCAAAGTTTTCAAGGAAGATGATACTCACGAAGAACCCAATCCACCTGCAGATAATTCTAAAACTCAAGTAACTGCCCCAGAGTCTAGCGCAGACAATTCGCGTTCTCAGTCCCGCATTCAACATCGTCCTCCGACGTCCGTTCAGACACTGTTGGAACAGCTGCATGCCATGTATCCTGTTTTGGAGCTTGCGAACCATCCCTTTTTTGACCCGTCAAGATTTACATCTCCGGTAAAAATATCGTTGGAATATGGCCCACTAGTTCATGCCCTGTCAGCCTTATCAGTGGGTGGGGGATCGTTCGCTAACAGTATACCATCTGCTTCCATCGACAACGCTGTCTCATCGTTCCAACAACTACTCGAGACGTTGACGCAGACAATATCCGATCTTCTGCGACTTCTTCCGCGTACCACCTGGGACGATAGCTCTAGCTTTGATGGCGTGCTGCGAGACATGCTCAAAGGAGACGACTTCTTGGAGGACCGCGCAGAAGACACCACAGCCAAAGACGATGAAGTTGCAGCACTGACATTGGCCCTTGAACGCAGAGCACGATGGATGGAGGTCCAATTGGCAAAGCTTGAAGAACTGCACCGCGATATTAACACTGCCGCTGTCAGGGCAATTCTGTGCTTCAATGACAGCGGATGGGACCGGCACCACTTCCTCCCCCGCAATGGTAACTCGCTAACTCGGTATAGTGCTATTGGGACAGTCGAGGAAGATGGTGTAAGACGAGCTATGACTGCTGAGGAACTTGAGAAAAAGTTGGTTGTTGCGCAGGAGGCCGCAGTGTTCGCGGAAACCGAACTTCGTGAATCGATGGCGAAATTTCAAATCCTCAAGCCTTATTAACGTCTTATTCTCATTTCATGTTCATATGTAGTTATGGAATGACCTGTAGCTTCTCATTTCGATGATCCTTTTGCGGAGTCATCCGTTGTCGGGTATAACTGAAAATTTCCGTCAGTGGACTCGTAGTTGACAAGAGGTAGTGTCTACCTTCCCCGGATTCATGATGTTCAACGGATCGATGGCCCTTTTGATTGTTTTCATAAGCGCTACAGTATTAGGTCCTAACTCATCGATCAAGTACTCTTTCTTCCCAACACCGACCCCATGCTCTCCAGTACCTGAGTAATAAGAAGTTCAATACTTGTGGGCTAAGGTTGAACACTGAATTACGACACACATGTTCCATCAAGTGCTATGGCACGATGAACCAACCTATGGACTGCACCACTTGTCGCATCGGTCTCGTGTTCGGGATCAAATAAGATCAGAGCGTGAAAGTTACCATCCCCGACGTGTCCGATAATGGTACTATGTAAATTAGAATCCTTCAGATCTTTCTTGGTTTCGTATACCAGTTGTGGCAAACGCGAAACTGGCACACTGAAGCAGATTGAAAGATCGTAAGATAGTCTGTCGGGATTGCTCACCAAACGTCTGTAGTCCAGCATCGTAGGCCAGGATACGCAGCAATACTGGACATCAATGCGTATTTGCGGTTTTGCCATATTTCCTTTGCTTCGTCGTCTGTAGATGCGAATTGGAAATGTAGACTGCCATGCTTCTTTACGATGTCTTGAATGATTTGAGACGTCGCCTTTACAATTGGGTCATCTCCTTGTATCTTGAAGAATAATGTATCTTGAGCGGGATACTGTTTCTCGCATAATCCGGCTGAGTTAATAGTGGCCATCACTGTATCCTTTACTCAGTGACAGGTAACATGAAAGAGATGACAAATACTATGATCATCCAAAAGTTCAACGCATTCTACAGAGCCACTATTCCGTCAATTCTGCCTTTGGTAATATAATCATTCGACATACGAAGGTGCATGCCATGTGGCGTGCGCAAGATTTCTTGCACGGCACTAACAGCGTCCTCAACGTTGCGGAATTGTGCCATTGCAACTTTGGTAGGAAGAACAGGAGTCAACCGCAAGGTTACTGCAAGGCGGTTGTGTGTCGGGGGTTTCCTTGCTAATCGAGAAACACACCTTCAGTCACAACGCCAAGAGTTCCTTCTGCCCCGATGAAGAGTTTAGTGGTATCAAACCCGGCTGATGATTTCCTAGCTCTTCGGCGCGTTTTGATTACCTCTCCATCTGGGAGGACAACTGTCTTTCGTTGCAGTCGGCGTCAATGCTCTAATTCGGTAATCTCCACCTACAAGGTTCAGAAACCACTCCGCCTTCGCTGTCCCATAACGCACGGCATTCGCTAACAAGGTTGTGGAAGTGATTGCTGCAAGCAAATATTGCAAATGACTCACTGCCACTACATCCTGTTCCCACCATACCACCAATTGTCTGTGGAGTTGAAAAATCAAAGAGGCCCATTCTTAGAGTGACCAGCCGCTTACTGCACCTGGTCCCGGGTCCAACTTGAGAAGATAAATTAGATTATTAATAACCTTCGAAACAGTGGACAAACAGGAAAGAATAGCGAAATCCCCTTTTCACGGAGAACATTATTGATATCTTCCCAGCGAGCGCCAGGCTGGCATACGAGATCCGAGTCGTCCACTAAGTGTTGCTTCAGACATTCTTCAAATGCTGCCAAAGTAATGACCGCTTGCCATTGATGCTTAGGATCTTGTCCATGCCAGACATATCCAAACAAATACTACCAGCAGGGTGCTATGAAATTATGAATTTCTAAGTGGTGCAAGAGAGCATTGCATCTACCCCTGAAAAGTGTCCTTCGAGGCTCGTTGCGCCGCTGTAAGGGACAATGGGTACGCGATACCTTTTCGCGATATTGACAATCTTCACGACATCCTCAGTGCTCTTTGGACGGACCTGCGAGAAGAAATTAAATTCTCGAACTGGAATCATGAAAAGCAAACACTTGCAGCCACTGCGTGAGCAGAGGTTGGGTGGTAGGAGTTTTCTGAAGAACCATATATTTCAAGCGCATTCGGATTCAATACAACAGACTTTGGATCAGTGAAGATAGCTCGCAATTCATTAATAGCAGACTGTAGTTCCAGCGGGGATGCATACTTGTCCGAGAATTCGGAGGAAGACCCAGATTTATTCTTGAAAAAGTTACCCATAAGCGCTTAAGAAATACAAATACAGAGCTACCTTAAAGTTGCCGAAGAAGTACTCAAAAGTACCACATGCTATGACAGTATAAAATGTGGCTTGCAGAAATGTTTTGGTTCTTGGGTGACCCTGAAAGTTATCTGACCATGGTGAATGTCGTGACAGGGCAGAAGCCTTCTGGATTGACGATGTCCTTAGATAGCAACACGAAGGACAGATTTTAATAATGCGGGAGCGAGTTGTAGCGCGAGACACGATGTTCTGGGCGTAACTGAGGGTTCTCTGAGGCAACATGGGAGACATACAAGATGCACAGATTAGCTAAGCAGTGTTTGCACTCCGGACATATATTCTTGCCTTTCTCCACCACATTCACAGGATGAGTCCCCAGAGCGCCGAAGATTCATTGCTGCAGGATCGCCTTGCCCAACTAAAGTATCTAAAACTCGGGGTTTTACTTTTCAATATTAATCAATCCTTCAGTTTAATCGTAAATCGTCGCAATGAATTTCTGCGCGAATTGTTTTGTTTGTTAAGGAACAGAGAGGACATCAACACCACCTCTATCGATGATGAAGACGAAGAACTTGGGATATTCCTCAAAAGATTCGATCTTGGAAAAGGGTGACATTGTGTCCATCTCATGGGATATGCACGTATTTATTTCTTGCAGTCCAGAACGCGGTTCTATATTCAACCTAACGGATGACGAGATTTCCTTCCCTATTAGCCCTGACGCAAAGGCTCCCTCTTCTACCGATGTAGATAGTGGCCACCCCCATGCAACTTCAACGAGAACCACCCGAAGTCGTGCCAGAGCGGAAGAGGTCTTGCATTTCGAGAGATCCAAGGCCTCCCCCTCGGAGAAAACTAGTGGAACTCACCATACCTATCCTCGTTCTCCGTTGCATGATAATAAGTCAGAGACCATGGCGATCGATACGGACGAGGAAAACGATGAACTGGACCTTATTGGATCAGCATCATCTGAGGAAAAGCGCGATGCACGACGGGAGGCCAGTAAGATACTACCATGGGCAGGTTTGCCTGGAGAGAAAGTTGAAGCGTCAACGTCTATTGACAAAGGGCACCCATTGTTGATGCCTGAATCGTCAAAAAATGCCATTGCCCCTCAAGACGATGTTGGGGTTGCACCCAGGCCTATGGACAAGACAACAGAAATGGACGTTGACGATCAGAAAGACGCATCACAACAGCAAGAACCAAGAAGGGACAAAGAGGACGCGATAGATGCCGACGAGGTGGAAGCCATTACCAAACCTAGCGATGCAGAAGTGATCGAGCATGCCTCGATGATTGAAGACAAAATGGATGTTTCTGGACCCTCTGTGACCGCTGGATTGGTTTCTAATAACATTCCTTCTCACCAAGCAGAGGTATCTCCCCTCCCGCCAGTGTCAGCTGTGGCATCTCCATCACAGACAACATCCCTCGACACTCAACAGGCGACTCCTGTTCCAATTTCATCGCCAGACAAACTGCCACAACCTGGCATGTCAGAAGCAATGGCACTGAAGATCGAGCAAACGTCGCTCGATCACTATCGGTTCAACCCCAGCTATCCAATCCCACCATTGGGAATCCTTCCTGCCGATTTCACAAAGAAGGCCAAATCAATTAAACGCAAGAAAGACCGGGATAGAGACAAGGAGAGGGAAAAGGAAAGAGAAAGTAAACGAGATAAAGATGACAATGTGCCGATGGGCTTGTCGAGATGGGCTGCCACCCTAATGGCAAACCCTCTCTGGAGAAAAGTCTCGCGCGCAAATAAGACATTGAGTACCCATGACTGGAGTGTAGGAATCTTCGTGTTTATCTGTCCACTCTATCACTGAAATCTGTTTATCAGGTTGCTATGACTGAATTACGTCTTATTCGTACGATTGAGCGTATCGAACTCCTTAAAAATGATGGGAGATGGAGTTTCCGACAACCAAAGAAGCAACGCGGTATCGGGGGATCGGTTAAAAGCCATTGGGATTATCTTCTGGACGAGATGGTTGGTTTGAATCTTGACAATCACAGATATATACTAATCTACGTCAGAAATGGATGAGGGTTGATTTTCGCGAGGAACGACGGTGGAAATTGGCTTTGGCCTATAACCTCTCTACTGCTGTCTTGGAATGGCATTATGCAAAAACTCCGGAGGAACGCCAGAAGGCCGGTATCGTCGTAAAATGGAAACGGTCACGTAATCACTTCGAAGATGACAATAATGATTCAGCGATGGATATGTCAGTAGACATGGATAAGGTATCAAAGCCAGCACAACTCCTTGGCCTAGATTATGACACCGAGGAAGAGGAGGAGGAGGAGGAAGGAATCCAAGGTGAAACCATGGATCCACTTGAACCTTCTGTCGCCATTCGGGATGCGTTAGATTCTGCTCGGGAAATTCAACCAAAAGACGAAGAAATGGAAGATCAATCGGTTCTTCAACTTGTCCGGGTACCCGAAGATGCTGCAGTCCAATCCGAAATCGATAACAAACTTGACGACGATCTAAACCAAGCTCTAAAATCCACATCAGAGAACCCTATCCTCAGTGGATCCAAGTCCAGTTCTCAGTCTGTAAACGGAGATGGAGATCCTGCTCCAGCGTCTGCCAAACCTTCGAAATCTTCCCTTGCTCCACTTCGACAGAGGATTGTTCACAGTGATGACTTGTTCTTTGATCTGTCCGACATTTCTGCAAGCTTGATGGCCCATACTCCAGCCCAGAACATTCAGCCCCAGCATTTGGACCTTCAGACTCTATTCCCTGACTTACAACCATTTGGTCTATTGGATGTTTCTCCTAGTCCTGCCATCACAAATGGAGAGACAAAGAAGAAGTCCGAGAAGAAATCCGATAGAGACGACCCTACGAAACGAGCAGAAGATTTGAATTACGCGAAGCTGTTTCCAACTGGGCGCTTCATGCACACGAAGCCAACATTAATTGGTCCACTTCAGCCTGCTAAGCGTTTCAAGGACGAGAGTTGGTTACCTATTGACCCTCAAGCTGTCACACCCGACATGGATGGAAGCAACAGAGTCTCTGAAGACGTATCCAATGGTAAATTGTTTCCTTTTCTGCAAGCCCTTTGTGCAATAATCTCGTTGTCAGACCTTTTCGAAGGAAGACCATCAAATACCTCCTCAAGTCTCGCATTGGCATCCTCACTCAAGGACAAGGAAGCGCGTAGAAGAGGAAATGATCATATATGGACAGCAAGTGATGATGCGGTCTTGAAGCAATTGGTAGACAGATACTCGACGAATTGGGCACTTGTTACCGAATGCTTCAATTCTTCACGCTTCACGACACCTACGGAAAGGCGGACTCCTGCCGATTGTGCGGAGAGGTGGAAAGAGAGGTGGAGTGCTGAGCGTAAATCACAATCTAGCGAGTCTGTACCCCCCGTTGGAGACGATGGTAGCGTCGCTGGAATGTCTACGCAAAATCAGATGACGACAAGGGCCGTCAAGAGACTCGCTAGTGCCAGTATTTCTGGAGGACAAGGTGCAAATGTTGCTGGTGAGAAGAAGCGTAGGAGGCACCATCTTTTGCAGGAATCTATCAAGAGGGCTGTTAAGAAGCGGGCAGATGCGATCAAGACAATGGGTATGTGTCGAGTTATCGGTCGTTGTCAATCATCTTTGTTTAATATTTGCAGCCAATCAAAGGAAACCGCCTGCGATTCATGAAACTCACAGCCAGTACAACAAGCTTCCTTTGTTGACACCTCTGGAGTTGGCGCGTATGAAGGCTGACAAGGACCAGCGGGAAAGCCAAGAAATCCAGGCAGCTCGGACACGCCAGGAGGAAGCGATGCGGCAAAACCTATTGCGCGAACAAGCTCAACGCGGAGGCATTCCTCATGTAGGTTCTTCAGCCTTGGTACGTGTAACTCTGATTTCATAGTAACATCCACTTTAGGGTGGTTCACAGAACCAACAGCAGCAACCACCAGCTCAGTCTACTCAGACTCCCCAGCCCCAAACTCAACAGAGACAAACTCAACAAACTCAACAAACTCAACAAGCTCAGCAGGCACTGGTGCAACAGCAGCAGCAACAACAGTTGGCCCAGTTGCAGCTTCAGGCGCAACAGCAAGCCAATCAGTCTGGCGGAAGGACCAGTGCGCCTGCAGTTGTCCTACCGAATCGACAAACACGGCTGGCCACGGGGACCTCTCCGAATGGGCGACCTATCAGTGCACAAGCGCAGGCACAGGCACAAGCGCATCTCTTACAGCACGTCCGAGCAATGCAAGTTCCGATGCAGCTGCCACCAGCTGCTCAAGCCAATTTGGTACGTCTGAGCAGCTTATTTGACAAGTCATCTCGGAATGACTTTGAATGGTTGTAGGCCCAAGCACTGTCGCAGGCCGCAGGAGGTTCTCTTACTGGGAACCCATATTATTCTTTGCCTGCGAATTTAAGCAATCTTACGCAAGAGCAGGTTTGTTTATATCACGTTCTTTCTTGCGCAATTATCTGATCCAACCTATGAAGATTCTGAATGCATTTGCTCTGCAGACTGGCCAGCATTCTCAACAGCAGCAGCAACAGTCTTCACAAACTTCGTGATATGTTACATACGCGTACGTGTTACAAATGGATTTGCCACTGTGTAATAGTATGAGATGACCCGAATATTAATATGTTTAATCCTTTTTGGGTCAAAGTGTTCAGATTATATAGTTGTACTTATGTACAAATGGCGGTGTAGATCGAACTACTGTATATGGACGAAATAGTTACGAAGATGTTCAGTCAATATTGATATGTATCAGATATCCAAGTTGGAAGTTCGTTCCGTGCTGCGGATTGAGAGAAGCCTTAGCGACTCGCGAGTGCTCTTGCCTGAAAGTGAGAATCAGAAAGATATACGGCCGCGTTCAAAGCAGCGCCTTGGACCGGACAATGATAGTGACATAGTACAGCTTACACAGGTGTTGTTGAATATATTCAGGGGCATCGTGTGCCGGGCTGCGCGGGTGATTGATCGCGTGTGACACCAAAATAAAGCCAGCACTTTTGTCACTTGCCTCAAACACTCCTTTTTTTCATTCTCCCGGGGTGAGTACCACTGCAGCACCGCGCACTGTTGTCCTGCTCACAATACCCTCAACAGTGTCCTCGACATGGCCAACTATCCTGGCTCCAGCCATGTTCCATACGAACCCCTGCCCCTCACCACCGATGACCAACTTCCCACTTTCCATTCCCCTCCTCCCCACAGCCAGATAGAGCTGTCTTACCATTCCAATTCGCCTTCAGCCCATGACTTGACTGCAGGAGGTACTGATCCTACCCAACCCTTCGACCCTGCTTTGGGAGCAGTCCAGCCCCGTTTCATGGGTTCTGCCCTGTACTCTGACCAGCCCGGCCTTCGTCATTCCTATGGCTCCCAATATTCCATTCCAAATTCTTCGGTCTACGACAATTCAGTTTACGCCCTGGATCCAAACAGTGGGGCTATGGGCTACAAAGATGATCCCCACACCAGCTATCACCCTGAGCAGTACAACATGACCCCCTTGACCCCTGGAGATCGAAATAGGTTCTTGGGCGAGAAGAATTTGGCATATGCTAATCCACGAGAAAAGGTGAAAAGCAAAATGAGATTCTGGATCATCATAGCCGGTCTCGCCATCCTACTGCTTGTTGCTGCCCTTCTCGTCTATTTTTTGGTAATAAAACCCAAGACTCAGACTAGCAGTAGTAGTGGCCATAAGTCGGCCACCACTACTTCTGGTGCTGCTAAACCGACCTCCTCATCGAAACCAAGCAATTTGGCCGTTACAGGTCGTGATGGTTCTACTGTCACTACCGAGGATGGTTCTACTTTCGTTTATCATAACTCGTTTGGGGGATATTGGTATTATGATGAAAATGACCCATTTAACAATGGTGCCCGACCTCAATCCTGGTCCCCCGCTTTAAATGAGACTTTTCGCTATGGAATCGATCCCATCCGGGGGTGAGCTTTTGTCACCTTGCATTTGTCTTCGCAACCTTGCTCACACAAGATCATTAGTGTCAACCTCGGTGGTTGGTTGGTTACCGAACCAGTGAGTTTTCGTGCTTCATACTCTTTCTACATGTTTTTCTTATTTTTCACCGTTAGTTCATGTGAGATCTTGCCAAGAGGCTCTGTCTTGGCTTATCTGAATTTTTTTTAGTTCTCCCGCTCTATATCAGAAATACTCTTCAAACCCCACTCCTCCTGTGGATGAGTGGACACTTTGTCAAGCGATGCGCGCAGATACTTCTGGAGGTGGAATCGACCAACTGGAAACTCACTACAAGACCTTCATTGTCTGTATATTTGATTTTATTGCATTTTCACCTGTTGTTCATTCCTGAAAAAGACAGAAAAAGATTTTGCGGAAATTGCTGCTGCGGGTTTGAACTACCTTCGTATTCCGATTGGTCATTGGTCTATAGAGGTTCGTGATGGAGAACCATATTTGCCAAAAGTCTCATGGACGTAAGCCTTCACTCCTTTTTTTCCGTACTGAACGGATTCAAAAACTTTGATTACAGATATTTCCTGAAAGCTATCAAATGGGCTCGCAAGTATGGTTTGCGTATCAATTTGGACTTCCATGCTTTGCCTGGTAGTCAGAACGGATGGAATCACTCCGGTCGTCTCGGGACCGTCGGCGTATTGAACGGCCCTATGGGTTATGCCAATGCCCAACGTTCGCTTGATTATATTCGCATCTTTGCCGAATTTATCTCTCAACATCAGTACAAAGATGTCGTGACAATATTCGGAATCGTAAATGAACCTCAAGGCACGGTTTTCGGAAAAAATAATTTGTCTAAATTGTGAGTCCTGTCTCGTAAATGCCAATTCTATTGCTGACTTTTTGAATAGCTATTTGCAAGCCTACGATATCATCCGCAACGCTGGTGGGACAGGTACCGGAAACGGCCCTTTTATCTCAATTCACGATGGTTTCTTCGCCCGCACAGAGTGGGTAGATATATTCCCTAATGCTGATCGTCTCGTTCTGGATACCCACCCTTACCTCGCTTTTGGGACCCAATCCGATTCGCCTATGTCGTCATATGTTAATACCCCCTGCACGAGCTGGGCTGGTGGTGTCAATACGTCCATGGGCGCCTTTGGACTAACAACCGCTGGGGAATTCAGCAATGCTGTCAATGATTGTGCTTTGTACTTGAACAATGTTGGCGCTGGGACGCGCTACGAGGGAACTTACGAAGGTGGCGGGACTCGTGTCGGAAGCTGCACACCATGGAATGATTACCAAAGTTATGACGATACTATGAAATCCAGTATCCGTCAGTTCACTTTGTCCAGTATGGATGCGCTGCAGGTATGATCTGGGTTTTGTTTCTAACTATGTAGTTGGTTAACTTCCACCCAACAGAATTTTTTCTTCTGGTCATGGAAGATTGGCATTTCCAGTACTTCTGGCAAAGTCGAGGCTCCTGCGTGGTCCTATCAACTCGGTTTACAACAAGGATGGATGCCCACGGATCCTCGCGATGCCGTTGGTGTATGTGGGAATTCAAACCCATGGACACCACCGCTGAAGTCATGGCAAACTGGTGGCGCTGGTATCGGCATTCCAGCTTCCGTCTCGGCAAGCTATGCTTGGCCACCTGCCACCATTAGTCAGGCTGGTGCAGTGTCCACCCTACCTGCCTATACACCTACCGGCACCATCCCGACATTACCTGTTCCCACATTCACTGGGAAATCGGTTAATGCAGGGAATGGCTGGGCAAATCCGTCCGACACCACTCGCATGAATGTCCCCATTCCCTCTTGTACATATCTTGACCCTTGGGTTGATCCTGGCACTGCTCCTCCAGCGGCCTGTGGTGCTGGTGCTGCCCGAAGAGCAGACCCTCCTTTGGTCACCCCTGTTCCTCCTTCTAAATCATAACAGGACATTTCACTCATTATTATCATATATTCATCCAGTCATTTGGTGTGGTATGCAATTTATAGGACTAAGCAGGGAATTATTGTTGTCGTAGCTAACTTCTTAATCTCGTTTTAAAAAGGGTCTATCATTATACATTGATTAAAGTATCGATGCTTTCACTTTACGAGAGTAGTACAACTGCCAATTGTGGCGGTATCTTTATAGTTTGGTTGGTTCGACTCTGGTTCAGTGCTCTCCACAAGTCGTTGCGAATCTGTCTTCAAGTTCCTCCTGTCCTCCAAAGCCGCCTTCAAAGTCTTGGTCAAGTGGGTGATCAGGTGTATTCTGTTTTTCCGAGTCCTCTTCCAAGGCACTGATAGCCTCGAGTTGTTCTCGCTCCTTCTTTGGAGTGTCATCACATCTCTGTTTTACGGTTGGGATTTGCGCATGAACACAACGACCCTCATCTCCTTTTCCCCCGGACAGTAATGGAGAACCCTTGATAAAAAGTGTCAGTTATAAGATGAGAGAGAAGGAACATATCTACTTGTGCTGCTATCGACATGATCGTGAACTCCACAGATAGCGCTAAGCGGGGCCGTGAATGCCGGTCTGACGTTGTGCTGACTAAGCAAATTCGACATTATATTTGTAGTCCTAGAACTTCTACTAGATGAATGATTATATATCCTTGAATATCCACTTTGATACTATGCTCATAATCCACAGACAGTCTCGAGGAAAACTTTCAAGTCCTTCTTGTTTATCTCGACAATACTTGCGTCAAAAGATCCGAACTGAATATCGAGGGAACATTTCACGATGGCATCGTGAAACGCTAGAGAGAAATGGCTGTAATATCACCTTTAGCGACACAGTACAAACTGATATAGATGGGTTAACTAACTTTTTCTGAACTTGCCCAAAATCTGGTGAAGCAGTAACACCAACTGCTGTGTATCGTTGCTTCGGTTCATTCAAGCAAGCCAACAGCATTGGCAAACCTTTCTTCTTCCGTTTCGGAGGGTCTTTTTGATTCGGCATACGATCTCGTAAGGCGTCAATCAACCATAAGGCTAGCCTTGTCAACATCCCAGGGTGAACAAAAAGAGCGAGATCGGGTCCCTGATCAAGAACAACAATTTTCGTCTGTCGCATCGTCTTGATGTCCTGCTTGTCAATAATAGAGGTACCAGCGCGGATTACTGCTCGATGAACAGACATTGACAAATTGAGAGACCGACGGAGCGCAGAAATACTGTATTAAAATCAGAACATTCAATGCTGGAACCATGGAAGATGCTCACTCGCTGAGAGCATCATACGCCGTCCAAAAATTCTTGACCCACCAGTCGGGTTCCTGCGACGGATTTTCGTTCGGTTGTGATTCCTGAATATTATCAGCGGCTGACTGTCCATCATCCGGACCGAAATCCTTCTTCTTCGTTATGTTATTCTTTTCCGATGCATATACCTCCCATACTCTTCCTGCGCCAAACCACTCGCCCCCATTCCTTGTACCTTCAATCTCCACTTCGATCCGAATCCCTTCTGCAACATCCAACAAAGCGCTAATACCCTCTACAGCATCGGCTGCAGACAGAGGTTGCGTATGAAAACCGAAGCATCGCATAAACGACGGATAGGATAGTTCAACGAGACCATATTCAGGTGCAATCTCGTCTAGTTTCTGAATCAGTGTTTTCTTCAGATCCATGTCCATATGCGAGTACGGTTGCTGTGCCTGAGTTATGGACATACTAGGTGAATTCAATTGGACTATCGCTCGTAATCTGGTGAAATCTGCACAACTTACCCCATTTTCGCCAGCAGACCCGTCAGACGGGATCTCCCCTTTTCCTTCCATATCCCCAATTTTCCGGCTACGTAGCTGGAATGATACATGGCGTCGTACAACGTCCAATGTCTGAAGTGTGTGAAACGCAGTTCCTCGGTTGAACGGACACTAGCATCATCGGGATTAATGGAGAGTAAAGCATGGACATCCTCTTGTTGCGCTGTTTGCGGATTCAGACGGGAAACTTCATCATGATAAATGGCCTGATGAGTGTCATACTTTGTCCTAGGGATTTTAGAGGTAAGGTATTGATATGTGACGCCCAGTATTGCAAGCCTAAGGATAAGCATAAACATCATTCCTCCGAAGAAATTTAAGGATACCGACCATAGCAAATCATTGTCCACGCGCTCCAATTGTATTGCTAAACCGTAGAGCAAGGAAGCTGCACTCGAACCATAAGAAGTACCAGAAGTGTAATACTTGTCAAGTCGTTGATTGGATAAATCCCATTCCTCCATAGTGACCTTGGGAGGCTATGATGGACAAATAATCATGAATACGGAAGCTATGTGTGGACTAAAGGGAATAACATACGTCTTCGTTCGTTCGGGGTCGCTTCTGGGGACCATCTGCGGTTTCTCTCCGACGTTTGCGTGAAGAAGGACTGACGGACTCATCAAAATTCGCCTCGTCGTCCTCAGGGTCATCATCAGTACCGTCCCCCAAATCCTCGTCATCTGATTCTGGCATGGCTTCATACTTGACGATGAGTTAGAAGGATTGATATTTGCGAATGAGCTTTAATCCGCACTTCGGCTATTTCCCAGGCTTTCTTTTCGTCCATCAAGTTTTCGATACTCCCGTCATCCCAGACTATTATTCGATCGGCATTGAGTCCACCCATGAAAAGAGTGGGCAGACTCTGGGGTCGGGCCGAATCGATGACATGCACATTGACCTTTAGGTCAAAATCGCCAAACCACATTGCCAATGGTAAGTCATAAGTCCCGCCCATATTAATTAATATCAGATTTAAGAGCTGGTATGATTATTAGAGACTTGTAGGAGAATTTGATAATAATGATATTCACTTCCAGATTCGAACGAAGTTCATCAGCTACTTTTTCTAGTTCAATCCGCCCAGAGACAGGAATAATGCGATACACAACGTCGTCTTGCTTGAATAAGGTGGCGAACATGCGAGCAGCACACAGAGCGTCGACATTGGGTGCGACCAAGATAGTCACGGAGGTCGCAGAAGAAAGTGAACGCCTATGATCGGACAGGATCTTCTGGTACATATGAATATACGTGGGTCGGTCTCCGGAAACATGTGGCGAAGGAATCCAACCCATGTGGAACACGAACTGTGGTTGTATGGGGAATAAT
>Ga0307507_10005066_pt1 | contig 22205 bp, 8 predicted proteins | sample 7_EM_MG_FD_207223 | JGI IMG/M metagenome (GOLD analysis project Ga0307507, IMG submission 207223) | Populus trichocarpa ectomycorrhiza microbial communities from riparian zone in the Pacific Northwest, United States - 7_EM | ecosystem: Host-associated > Plants > Roots > Unclassified | place... | reverse complement strand
AATTTAAATTATTAAAATTTATTATTAAGTGGTTGTTAAGATATTAAAGTGTGATTTTTCCATTTTTTGGTGTGTTTTTGAAGTGATTAGCTCACCCGTTTGACCAGCTCACCCGTGAAATACGTTATCTAAATATACTGTTCTATTATAGTATTTATATATTCTATTTAACTGTCTGTTTTTAGGTGGTATATTACAGATAACAGTGCTTTAATATGGAGTTAAGTAGTTAGTTCTTTTTAAAATATAGAGATAAACTAGCTGCCTCTATTGGAGATAATTGTTTTAGGGAGTTTATAGAGTTTCTATATATGGTTTAGGAATAGTTGGGCAATAGTAGACGCTAATATATTAGGGTAGGCAATTAAGTGTTTTATCTTAGATAGTTAGTCTATAACTACTATAATATTTATATAGCCTTTACTTATATGGAGCTTAATAATAAAGTTAATTAAGATATTCTTCTATCTTTAATCTGGAACAGGCAGTAGCTTTAGAAAGCTATTATACGTCTTATATAAAGCTTTAGCTTATTAGTAGGTACAGCAGCTAGAGATATACCTTCGTATTATATTATATATATTTGGCTACTAGTACTCCTATTAGAGTAGTTTTAGAGTTTTTCTATAGCCTAGGTGGCTGGCTACTAGTAGGTTATATACGTGTTTAAGAAGCTTAAGCTTAAGTTTATTATAGTTAGGTATAACTAGGCGGTTCTGGTAGTATAAGCGGTCTCTATAAGCTTTATATTTACTTAAAAATATCTTTTTAGAGCGTCTAATACTATCTTAAATTAGCTTAAGTGTCTCTTAGATAAACTTATTATTTAGGTATTTATTAACTATTATCTGTTTAATTAATTAATTAGTTATTTTAAGGACGTATATTATAACGTCTTTAATAGGAGGGTTAAATAGCTTGGAGCGAAGTAGGGTTTAATTATAGTAAGCACGTGCTTCTTTTTATACTAGTATGTCTTGTAAATGTTAGGTTAGGGTATTAGGTTTTTAACCTTAAATGCCTAGGCAGTATATAATTAAGAATTGGAAATAAAATAGATATTCTAACTAGTGGGCCTAGCGATAACTTAGCTATTTTATAGTTATAAAGTACTATAGATTTTTATAATTACTAAGGACCTTAATTAGAAATCTAGCGCCTTCTAGTTTACGTCGCCATTGTTTAAAATATCTAATCATAGCTAATAATTCCTTATTGTAGATCTTGTAGTTATATTTAGCTAGACTTAGTTGTTTTAAGAAGTATACTATAAGGTATAGTACTCCTTCCTTATTATACTAGGACAGAATGCCTTTAGTAATATAGTTAGATAAGTTAGCTTCTATAACACTCTTTTAGTTTAGGTTAAAGTGTTAGAGTATAGGTGCGGTAGTAAATATAACTTTTAGGTAGGTAAAGGCCTTCTTATATTCCTTATTAAAGATAAAGGCTTTGTCCTTTTAGGTTAGAGCTATAAGGGGTAAAACTAGGACGGAGAAGTTGTTAATAAACTGTTAGTAAAAGTTAGTAAATCCTATAAAGGCTCTTACGTCCTTAATATTCTTAAATTCTTACTAGTTTATAATTACTTTAATTTTCTTTAGGTCCATTTGTATACTATTTATAAAAATAATAAGTCTAAGGTATAGAACTTCTATTTTATAAAACTTATATCTATCTATATCTAATTATAGGCTAGCTCTATATAGGGCTTCTAGGATAAGGTTAACGTATTTCTTATATTTAATTAGGTTATTACTGTATACCAGGATATTATTAATATAAGTAGTATAGAAAATATCTAGGTAAGGTTATAGGGTATTATTTATAAAGTGTTAGAATAAACTTAGGGCATTTATAAGGCTAAATGGTGTTACTAAATATTTAAATAGTTCGTATTTAGTACGGAATATAGTAAGCTATTTATCTTCTTTTATAATATGGAAGTGGTTAAATATATAGATAAGGTTAAGTTTTATATAGTAATAAGTCTTACTTAATTAATTTAATGTCTCTTAAATTAATGGGAGCGGGTACTAATTTTTAATAGTAATAGCGTTAAGAGCTTAGTAGTCTATATAAAAGTATAGACCGCTACTAGGTTTCTTAATAAAGATTATAGCTATAGCTATAGGTAAAGAGCTTGCTCTAATAAATCCTTTACTAAGGTGTTTGTTTAAGTGCTTCTATAGTACTTAGAGTTTATTTTGGGATATTCTATATAGTAGTCTAAATCCTAGCTATTTTCCTTTTTTAAGTATAATTTTATGGTTATATGGTTGGTACTCTATTAACTTATTAGCTTCCTTTTATAAGAATACCTCCAGGTGCTTATAGTGGTATACTAGTACTTTTATAGTAGGGTTAGTATGCTTCTTTAGTGCTAGGGCCTTTTTAATATTAGCTATTATAACAGCGAAGATTATATATTTAGGTTTTCTAGTAAGTTATACTAATAGGGTAGCTCTAATTATATAAATATCTAAGGTGTTAAGTAAGCTTAAATTATTTTTAGTTTCTTATATAGTTTCTTATTTACGTTTAGGTTTAGTATTAGGTATAAAGTTAGTATTAGATATAGGTTTAGGTTCTTTAAGTATCCTTTTTATAGTAGAATACCAGTTCTTTTAGTACTTTTATATATTAAGCTTAAGCTTCTACTTAGTTTGGGGTGCAGTAGTTAGAGTTAGTTTGTATAGTTATATATTATTTTTAGGTTCTTAGTAGATGTTAATAGAAATATTATATTAGTAGAATTCAGTGGAATTCTTAGGTTAGTGGAATTAGGTGGACTTTTTAGGTATAGGGTAGATATTAGTAGAAATTTTAGACTAGTAGATCCTAGTAGATTTTTTAGATTTTAGTTTAGGGTCTAAGTAGTAAGTTATAAGGCACTTCTACTTATAATAGGAGGTGGTAAATAGAAGCTTAAGGTTATTCTAATTAATAGTTACCTTATATAGCTTTATCTAGGGCTGTTTAAAGATTACTAGATAACCTAGGGTAGTTATAAAGAGCTTAATTAATTCTTTATAGTTTAGGTATTAGAGTCTTAGGGCTGCTATATAAGTAATACGGCCTAAGATAGTGTGTTTGCCATTAAATCTAAATATGTTAATATGCTAGTTAAAGGGTATTAGGGTAAACCTATTATCTTACGCGAAGATCTTATTAATAAATCCTATACTACTAGCTCCTATGTTAATTAGGACTTAAGTATTAGCCTATTAACCTTTCTACTAAAGACGGCAGTTAATGGTTATACTATAATCCTAAGAGTTAGGGTTTGCTATATCTAATATATTTAATAAGATCCTGTAATATAGCTATCCTAAAGAGCAACTTAACTCCAGGATATACCTTTTAGTAGTAAGCGGGAAGGGGTTCCTCTAAAATATTAGTTACAACTTTATCCTTATAAGTGCTGCTTACTAAATATAGGGCTAGAATTAGGTAAAGATTAGGGATAGTAACTAGAGGATTAATATAGTAAATAGTTGTTAGTATTGGCTGTTTATAAGTTATATTAAGGCATAAGAATAGAGTAGTATTTTAAAATATAATCCTTACTTCTGTATTTAAAGTAAAGGCCTAGCTTAATATATTATTCTTATTTAGGGGATCTTAGTAGAGTATATTCTAGGGTCCCTATATTAATATCTATAGCGTTAGGGTGCTTAGGCTAAGATAATAACTTAATAAACGTTTATAGAGCTGTTATATTATATTAAGGAGTGGACTTTAGTGTTAGGCGTAGTATATTATTATACTATTTATTAATAACATTTACGTAGGTATTAAGGGCTTTTAGTAGGTTTACACCTATTAGTGAGGTTTTTAGTTTAGGGCTTAGGGACTTAATAAGGCTATTAACCAGTATAGAGTTATTCCAGCCTATTTCCTTTATATAACAGTTAAATTTAAAAAAGTATACTAGGAAGCTTTTTATTTCTTAAGTTATATAGTTTATCTTCCTCTAAGCGGTAGCTTAGCAGTTTAGGTTACTATATATAGCTTTAAGAAGTAAAACTAGACTTTATACTAAGTTTAGTTAAAGGGGTTTAATAAGATTAGCTATATCTCCTCCTAGTTAACTTAAGGCGTAGTAGAGTTAGTTAGCTTTAGTTAGGTAGCAGTTAATATTACTAGTTAGCTTATTTTTAAGCTAGCTTAGGAATAATTAGAGTTCTTATTATTTACTAGTAAATATTAGAGGGTCTAGTAGTTATTTAGATTATTATAGTGCGGTAGTTAGTTTAGGGTAGATAGCTACTATAAGTTTAGGACTCTTATCCCACATGTTTATTTCTAGGGAAGGTGTTTAGTCTTAGGGCCTTAGTATAGGCATTTTAAGGGTGCGGACTTCTTCTTAGAGGTCCTTAATTATTTATAGATATCGTGCTTTTTATTTAGCTTATTATTAAGTTAAAGTAGCTTAGTTTTATATAAGGGCGTCTATAAAGGACTTCTATATCTCTACTAATTATTTTTAGAGTATAGATATAATGCCGGCGGCTGTTATAGGGGCTTTAGGGTTATTCTATATTTTAGAGAGTGGTATATAAGGTTAACGCAATATAGTATTATAGAGTAAGCATAAGCGGTAATAATATATAGCGAAGTAGATATTATTAAGCTATATATATAAACTGCGTAATAAAGTTAAGATGTTATATAAGAAGAGAAGGTAAGGAAATAGGAAGAAAGGGTATATATTATTAGTTTAGTTGCTTAGTTAACATATACACGGAGCAGAATAGGATTTGAGTAGCGGTCCTGGTAGAACTTGGCAGGATTTGGTGGACTTAGCAGAATATGGCAGAATGCGGCAAATTGCCGTAGATTGCCGGCAAATTGCCATCAGATTGTCGTCTCGCGGTCGGTCTCTTCTTGCTGCGTCGGTGGAAACAGGTGGACACAGGTGGACGTGTGTAAGGTGTCACGGAGGTGTCACGTGACAAAAAGCTATAATATAGGTAATCTAATTATAAGGAAAATAAGGGCAGTAAGAAGCGGTTGCTAAGAGGTTAAGTCTCTGTAACTATATTATGGCTTAATTAATTGCGATAATTACTAAGTAATTTTACCTAAAATAGATATATAAGCGAGGTAGCATAGGCTTAAAATACTGCCTTATTTTACAAAGTATTTTAAGCCTGCGTGTTATATATATAGGGGTCCCTTGTAGAGAGGCTTTTTATAAACGATTTTATGAGAATCTACAAGCTAGGGTGTATGCGACGGTGTTAAGCCACTTGGTGTTGATTAAGGCTCAATCGACGGCTTCAACTTCTAGATTAAACGACTTTACGAAGTATATAAGGATTGTGAAATCCATGTAATGGATATGTCAGGCGCGTCCTGGACGGAAATTTCGATGACCAAAACAGAGTTTCGATGACTCCAGTCACGTGTAACGTGGGTGACAGGGTTATGACGGCGATAGGGGTTATGACGGGGCTTCCCAGTCAAATACGTTAGTAATAGACGAAGTCGGAAAAAAATCGGACGGTCAAGCTGGCCAATCGGAGAACGACGTGGAGTGACTTGGCGATTAGTGAAGCGGACCGTGCAGAGAATTTTATTGTTTGCGATTAGGGTGAAGTCGTATCCCAAACCAAGCCTAATAGAATTCGCGATCCAGACGCTTTTGTGTGTCGACGGCGCAATCTGCCCGTCACCTGACGTCCTGCGGGTGCGAACGTCAACCCTTTCACTTCGTTTCAGGGCATTGATAATTAAAACAAGTACGGAATCCGATCATAGCGAGCTCCTCCAAGCTTTTGCTGTCGACCATGGCAGATCATAACTCCTATCTTCGGTACAAACGAGATACGAGATACTTGCTCTATTGGATGATCCACACCTCCAACAGCATCATCAAGTCTTCATCTTCGCAGCCAATTCCAGAGTCTTCATCTTCGGCACCAATCCCAAATTCTACACCAGTCAGTGTGAATACGACGGGCGAAATTCCAGTGTCAGCTTTCGTACCACTCTCGAACCTCATTGCAAAGCACATCAACCCGATCCCTTCAATTATTTACCGCCTCTTCCAGTCTATCATAGACGCGCGAACTGCTACTCATGCCCTGTTCCAGCAGATTGTCGCCACAAAGCCTGATCCAGAGATCGAAAAGAGCAATGTTTCTCACAGATGTTTCATCGATGCTCTGACCGAGGCCTTCAAAGCCCTGGGAGGCGAAGAGTGGGCTTCAGCGTCGAAGTCCAAGACCAGTAACCCCGATGAAGAGGACCTAGACGAGGTCTTACTCACGAATAAGTTCTCCACCCTCGGTATCGATAGACCCAGTGACGGAGAGGAGGGTGAGGATGCAGTCGAGGGAGAATCCAACAGTCATCCGATGCGCCCTGCAAAGAAATCTACGGCAAAAGGAAAGAAGGGCAAACGAAGAAAGAAAGCGAAAGGAAAGACACCAGCAGTCAAGGAAGCCAACTTCGATGGCATTCCTCTTGAGAGCTACCGCATCATCGAAGACGAAAATGGCCTTATCACTGATTATCTAATGGCTGTCTACTCGCTCGTTAAAGAGTGGATTGAACTTCGACATTACGTGCAAGGGCTTTGGCGCGAAGTATCATACGGCGGCCTCAACAGTGGTGTGGCTGGTGCTCTGTCCAATATGGCTGTAGCGATGATCAAGCAAACAGAATCAGCAATTTTCGTCAACTTTCCTGGGCATGAGTCTTACGAGACAGTCATGAAGACTATTACGCGTGGGGATCCGGAGAAAGCCCAAGGATCATTTCACATGGCCCTACACCGAATGGGGCCCGGTGCAGAGGCGGCGGAAAAGGTGCAGGAAGTCGACATCGACATCAAAGAACAGTTCCTAATACACGCTTATTGGGATCTTCTCGACTTCATACTTGATTTCCAGAAGACTCGCAGCGGCAAACCAACTAAGCGTATGCTCTCCGAGATTCGCGATTGGGATCCCAATTTCGATCTCCAACGAGCTACTAAGGAACAACGCATCAAGTGGCGCCGGGCGTACACAATCAACTGGCTGTACGACTTGGTCAACGTCTTCTCATCAATCGTCGTTCAACGCAACACCCTGAAAGGTCAGAACTGGGTCCTCGAAACAGTTGATTGGTCCGTAAACGGACCATGGGATCAACATCGCAGACTCTTTGGTTTGAACGAACTTGCTGGTGATATTACTTCTCTTGCAATGCAAAAGGAAGGTACAGATGTTCGACAGAAGATTCTTCCTCATCATGTATTTCAGATTCAGTGCATCGTGGATTCTCTGGCAGTGTCCCAGGGCTGGTCGGTAAACAGTCTTAAAGGTCACATTCTTAATCCGCCGGCACGAGGATTCCGTCCAAGGCGAGATGTCGACCTCTTCATGGATCGCCAAAATGAGAGAGTTGGCCATGGATATTGTAATGCGGTTGGTGTTTTAACTCAGTTTTTTGAGAAGGATGCTATGATGCACGGAGACCCAAATCGCCATCAGCAACAATCTGAACTGCTGAAAGATTTTATGGACGACTTTGTGAATTGGTTGGGGGAATCTAAGTACATGTACGGCTTGCAGACCATCCCTCCATCTCGCTTCTCTAACACGAATGCCAACGGCCTCTGGGAGTATTCTCCATTCCTTTGCGGCGTTGGTCTGGTAGAAGCACTGGAGCTTGCGTACGGTATGAACTTCTTGGTATGGGACAGAATTCCAGAGCCGATGTGCCTCATACATCTGCATAATATGCTAGTGCAGAAGGGCTATATTAGGCAACCAATCGGACTCTATGCTACCCTGCAGGATCTCTTCCCAACTGCATTTTTTGCCAGCGGCAAAGTTCCCATCTCTGACTTTAACGGAGCCTTTCATGCAGTTGTCAATGAGACTGGCTCTCGTCGTGCGACTTTCCAAAGGCGGGGGATAAACCGGACCGCTGCTCGTACGGCGGTAGACATTCACGGACTCTTGGATACGAACGCGAATCGTTTCTTCAAGCAAAAGTCGTTGCTTAGGATCTATCACCAGGCAGAATGGGTGCCAGAGCGCATTCCTGATGAGGATGTTTCCCCGGTTTCCGCGTTGGGTATGCTCCGGATCGGCCAGGCGAAAAAGGTTGTTGATTCAATGACAGGCAAGAGGGTGTTAGAGGATACCGCGCTTATCAGACGTGCAAGATCTGATGGAATGAGTGATGAGACGATGATTCAGATGGCATCACTGCTACAAGATCGCGGCACGAACCAGCCGCTTCCGGAGGCTTTATTGGCATTACTCCCTGAAGGCTACAACACGTCCCCTGCCCCTGAAAATAAACGTGGCAAAGGTATTTTCGGCGGCCGCGAGCTGTTGGACCTTCTCAAACTGGACATCATCAGCGATATTTCTGGCGAGCGACCACTATCAAGTCTGAACTACGTCTGGGTCACCGCGCGGTTCATGCTACTATTTCATCAAATCGAAGACGAGTTAAAGCGCTTGCGCAACCCGTCGTGGGTCTGCGCATATGAGAAGGAGGCTGTGATGATGCGAGAGAAGAGGGCGTCACTTACCGCACTGGCGCTTACCGGAGAGGATGAGGAGTGTATAAAGGTAATTGCTGAAGCGTTTCAGAGCCCAAGGACAGGATTTATGGAGCATATATATTGGGAGGACTTGAAAAGCGCTGCCGAGACAGTGAGTAAGGATGCGATAGATGACGATGAGATCGGTGGTTCTTGCACAGTAATGTGAACAAGGAGCCTTTCGGGAATGAACTAGAGTGAGCGAGTTGTATCTGTCTGAGTTACCCATAATGCATGTAAGAAGGCTCCTCCAGCAGCTGAACACTGCACATAGCTCGCATTATTGGATTGTAGGTTCCACAGCCGGGCAAGTAGTCGCCGAAGTAAAAGTGAAATTATTGCCGCAGAAGATGTTCAGACCTTTTATGAGTGCAGCCCAAACAAGCCTCGAATACAGGCATTGAATCTCCTGCTACACTTGAATGGTAACCAGAGGACCAAGCAAAGCGATTCACACCTCCTAGCTTCTCGTGAGAATCAGAGCTTGATAAGGGAACTTGATGAGAAGGCGAACGATGCATCAGGTTGAATACGCGTCAGAATGAGGAGTCCGATTCAGAAGGGAATATTTGAGTGTCAGTGGAATCGCAGTAAGAGTTATCTCATAAATCAGACGCTTACTTAGATATAGCCTTACTATAATGCAACGGCTCTATACTAATTAATTAATCTACGGCTCTAAAATCTAGATCTATAATACTAAAAATAAACTCTAAGCTACTGATTTTATACCGGCAGAATGAAACTTGGCAAGAGATTTCGGGTAGTAAAGTTACTGCCAAGAGTTACTGTCCGGATCCTGGCCGGGGAATTAGACCTAGTTGCTGCATTGCATTCAGGCCCGACTCCTCGCCAACTTCTTGCACGATCAGCCCATCTCTAAGTGTGTAGATAGTCGTTCCGGTGAAATACATTTCTGTGCCGGTGTTGGGCTGGTTTAGCGCGCCAACAGGCAAGTCTGCTCCGGTATGCTTCCCACCACCAATCCAGCGCACAACCACATAGTTTTGATCCGCGATCAATGGATATGGGCCATAAGAATGGAATGAAACGTTCGGAAACGCCTAACGAATTTCTCGCATTAATATTTGGTCCACTCGCAGCAGCAGTAAATGCGAATATATAACCTTGTATGTATAGGAATACGTACTCTTTTAAATTCAAGAAGCATCTGCTTTGCGGCTTCTCTGCCCTGACGAGGCCCATGCATCGGGTAATTCACAATGAAGTCTTCTGCGCACAGTTTGTCCACAATATCAGGATTTCCAAGTGTCCAGTATTCCCGATAATATTCAGCAACTATTTGTTTGTTCCTATCTTGAAGAGACATGCTAGCCGCCATGGTCGGAATGTCGCTGTTTGCTAAGGTGATTGATGATTTGGTGACACGGAGTGGATTTTTTGACTTGCAAAGCAGAAAGTGAAGAAGAGATAATCGGATTATTGAATTCGGGCAGACTTTTCACTTTATGATGAATACAAGACAGCCACATCAACCTATATATTTTGAATGAATTATATATATTTGATTTTTGCTCGTTGTTGACAGAACTCTATGAACGCGTTTCACATAACGGCCGCGGAAACACGACTTCGCTAGGCGCTCACACGTATGATGACGTGAGTGCAAGTGCATTTGTCACTTTGAGATGAGTAAACTTAAGCGCAAGGAGTCACGATGGCATTGACTAAGTAGAACCGAGTCACAGACTCCATATGGGTGGCGATGTGCAGATCTACCGAAGACGGTATGTTGAGGAGTCTTGGTGTTGAGTTGAAGGAAGTTCGGTGTGGGGCACCCCTGAAGGTTCTCGGCTACCGTGCAGGTGGCTGGTACTTTCTAACCGCATTTGGAATATTCTGGTTATTGCTCCCATATCGAATGTAAAATGTTAAAAGTCCTCGCAATGTTCGATGACTTGACTCGTTCATACACACCTGCCAAGCGCCCGGCGAAAAATTCCCGATGTACAGTACTGGAGCTCTCTGCGGCAGTAAGAAAATAAACCCAAATTAGGGCATGCTCGCCGGGGATGCCGATGGGGATCTCTTCAACTGTAGCTTTGAGTTTGTCGAGCAAGTCAGCAATGCCCGAATCTTTTCCTTGTGACTGGTCGCTTAGAACTCGACGCGCATAGATTTTGCATGCTTGATCTATAGCGCTTTCCAATCGGGTGAAGATATCAAGGGGTTGAAAATCGCCACGGAAACTTGGGGCCCGAATGCCGATCAATGGCTCAATCATGAGTTCCATACTAGAGCTCATGTAAGTCTATGCACGCAAGATCTGATTCCATTGAAAGCCAAGCAGATCTTGGAAGATGATATCATGAAAAGCTTACAAATTAATCTGTTCCTTCAAGAATTGGATGAGAGGCTTCTCCCTAGAATCCTGTGTGTCACCAAAGGCCAGTATCCAGGACTTCGCCATGCCAATAAGTAGCCGGAAGTCACGGCATCCTGTTACCATATCATTAACTAGAAGAAGTACGATTGTCGCTAGTGTGGTTGCGCCGGTGTTGATTTGACCTTGGGTGGCATTTGCACCCCCCCTCAACGAAGCGATTGCAGTGGTCTGATATCGGGTTGCTGCAGGAGCCAATTCCGGTTTCTTCAATCGCAGATGGTTTGCAGAAGATGCAAGGAGTGCATACCGCACCAGTTCGTGCTCGCATGCAAGTGGGAGCAAAATGGTCCTGAATCCATTCCTTGGTCCATCAATTGGTACCATCGTGGGGGCTATGTCTTCTGAAACTGTCCCATTCGTCAGCAGTCTCCAAATTTGTTTCCAAATCACCTACAATTAGAAAGTAACATTCTTGTTGATGAGTCAAAGAGCTCCAAGCTTGGAGATATCTTGCTGCTAAGCCCGACTTGGCTTTCCATCATACCAACGAACGCTGCCTTAAGACAGTTATCCACTAACGTTTCCCCGTTACTGATAGGCAAATTTTCATTGGGTAGACTGGACGTTTCCGGTTCATTTGTTATGATAACGAGTGGTGATTCCGGTCCAGAGTCGTACCTCGTAACCGCGGTCCCAGGGTCCGCTTGGGTAGCCACGAACAAGCCTGGTGCAATTTGGCCATTACAGCACTCTACCAAGATCTGATCTGAGAGACTTCTACTTTTTTGAATGTCATCTTTTGCTTCAATACGACGTTTGAGTTCGTTAAGTGATGCTGTGGCATTATCGTGGGCTGCCCGAAGACGAAGAACCTCGCTTTCTAGTTCTGCTATGTATTCTTGGTTCTGATGACGATGTTTACTAGTAATGTTTACGTTAGGACCTACAACTTTAAACTACGCAGGTCAAGCAGATACGCGCTAATTTACCGCTGGGCCTGGAGGACCTGACGACGCCTTTTTTCCCCTGACGAGCCTATATTTTTTGATCTGTTGGTAGACACTTCTGCACTCTCTTACGATTAGGAGTCAAGTCCGGCAAAATCAGACTGTGGGATGACGTAAACCAGAAGCACTGACCCGGTTGTTGATGTTGGATGATATGTAGGAATCGTGGTCCCAGAATCTTGTTGCGCCGTTGCTCAAGAGTCTGCTTTCGACTCTTGCCATTATTCAAATCTTGTAGTTGGTCTGGGGAAGGCATTTTTAGCCGTTGTCATCAGATTGATAAAGCTGGAATTGCAGAAGTTGTGTTGATTACGCTTCTATAAAGTCCAGCTTCGATGTCTCTACCCCCGCCTTGTATCTACGTTGCCTAGCCTAGGAGTATGACTCAGCATGCGTAAGATCGCAGACTAACTCAGTGTAAGATTCTCATCTCTTTTTCTAAGCCCTGAATGCTAAGTTCTAAATCTGTGTTTCATAATTGAAGATTGGGGTCACTATAATCACGGCCTTCAAAACTTCTCGAAACTCCTTGTAGAATATATTATTCCCGGGTAATGCGACTTCTTAAAACAATACCAAAATGCTTTTTTCCGTATCGGCTACATCCCGTCTAGCACCTTCTTCGCCTCTGAAGCAAAGACCTCTATGCAGACTTGGTAATAAACAAGCTGTCAATCCCGCATGGACAAGACTATGGAGGATGGTTATCTCAGCAGCCGGCAACCATGACAGTAAATTTCACTAGTACTTAACTAGTATAGCTTTACAAACCCTTACTAGTGCGATAAAATTAGGGTTGGTTAATAATACTGTCTCAGTTGCCATCTAGGGTCGACTTAAGATTGGTACCTTCGTCAGGAAAACCGGAGACTAGCAGGGGCTAGCCCCGGGGCTAGCCCGGGGTACCTTTAGCTGAATCCGCCAATCTGCTTATGTACACTTCTTGAACGGAGGATACTTTTAGCTAGAATTACGTAACGTGTCCCGCTCACGTCGCCAAATGGCCAAAAAGACAGACAGTGCTCGCGAATCTATCGCGACTGTTGCGGGATCTAATACACGTACTCTTACAAATTAAGTCCGAGTAAGCCCAAGTTAACGTGCTTCCCCAGGCAACGAGACACCCCCCCAAGCGAACCACCTTGATTACCTGATTTTAAGCCACGTTTATTAAAATGGTATTTTATTAAAACTATTTCTAAAATAAACTATCTATTTAGAAATTAGTTTTATTAAGTAGAAAAGGAGATATAAATATACTATAATTATAAAAAAAAGTATTAATATGAGGTGACAGGCTCCAGACCACCAGCCACGGCACAAACCTGCAAAAGGTAAGCGAGTGACTAGCAAGATACCAGGCACGGCTGCGGAACAATACATATAGGCGAGGTAACTTCGTCACATAACAATTAAGAAAACCCGGTTTATTAGTAATAAGGGTCTACCTAGCATATAGCAACCTTCGCGCCAAATTAAAAAAACTGAAAAATTTAATACAGGGTTGGCAAAAATCTAATCTCATCTCGATACGATCGACGATCCACTATCGATACGATATCTATCACATATCGGGGGGGCTGATTTGGCGCGGTTACGACCCGGGTTAATACGAGGTTAGGGCCACCCCTGCTGATAACGCGCCCGAACCCCGCACGAGGTCGCGCAGCGACCGCCCCCGAGTACTTTCGCACGCGATTTTGGGCGAAAAGGTACATAATTTGTGTTAAATCGGTACTTCTGGATGGTCGCGTAATGTTACTCTGAATTTACAACACCTAAACGGGCTCTATTCCTACATTAAGGCGTCTCAGTCACTATAGTTGTTGGTAGCACTTCGGTAGCTACAGTATAGCAATTGCTTGATTAGTTGTGTTATTGGTATCTAGAGGGAGAAGAGGTCTATTCTATATATTAGTGGTAACTCTTATAGAGCGCGTATGCGCTAATCCCAAAATAGGAAAGAGTGAATAAAATAGGTCCAAACACTGGCAACTCTCTATATGATTAGCCCAATAACCTATACACGTAATATACCGCACGTGATATCAAAATCCAACTCCAGTCTCTGCATTCTATATTCACTTAATTTCTTACTAACCACTTAACCTCTCTCTACCCATTCCTTCATATTTAAGTTAATCGTATTCGTGTTAATAAGGTTTCTTAATACATTACAAGCATTTACTTTTGTTATTGCGTCTATAGGGTTTAAGTCGCCGTTAATCTATTTAATCTTCGTAATTATGCGTCTTTTATATAATTAGCGCAAGCATATTAAGTTAACCATTAATCTCTTTTTCTAAGTACTTCCTAACTTAACAAGGTATTTATATAGCAACTTGGAATCTGTATAGAGTATAAGCGAGAGCTCCACCTACAAGATCTTCTCTATTATAGACTTTAAGACCGCGCCGTAATTAAATCCGTAAGCTATTATATATAGTTTAGAGGCTAGAACTAAGCGAGTAACTCTCTTACACTTAATAAAGGACTAATAAACGATATTTGTACTACTACTATTGTCAACAATTGCAATTATAAAGCTAATTTATAAGGCGTTATCAGCGTTATTAGCAAAAAAGGCATCTATAAATACCACAATCTTAGGTAATTAGAGGTCTAAAGGTATAAATTGCAGGCCTCTTAACTTATTATCAATTTGCCATTATAAACGCTTATTTAGCTTCTTTACGTCACCTTCTTTTAGGTTAGTAACTTAAGCCATAAAGGAAAGATTAAATAAAGACTCTGGTTGGCATATAGAGGCAATATACGCTCCTCTTGCGCGTTAAGCAATATATTAATCTTTTAGGGTAACCGTAACTCTCTTAGTGCCTCTTAAACTTATAAAATTAGTAGTCTTAAGGTTAACAAGGTTTAAGTTCTCACACTAGCGTATTTAGTTAAATATAATAGAGTTATCGTTATTAAGAGTAATTTAACCGCCATTAAACTTAATTAGAGTACTTGTTATAAGTTTCTTACATTTCTTTACCATAAACTTAGCGTTTATAAGATTGATTTCCTTATTTTATACAAACTCTTCATTTCCAATAAATAGAGTATTATTGGTCTGGAGGCCAACAATTCCTACTCCGGCTTCATGCGTGTAGAGGAGGCAAGGGTTATAGGTAGACTCCTTCATCTTAAGCTTCTCTATATGGTAAAGGTGGTATATTAAGAACCAATAGTTGCCAGCCTCAGGAATACCGTATAGAGGCTTAATCACCTTTATAATGGTATTATTGCTGAGTTGTAAGATATCTAAGAGTTCTAGAGGTAGGCGAACATAGAAATCGCAATTTAAAAGAGTGGTAGATTATATATACGCTTATAAGATGTCACAGAGGTATAAGGAGGCGCCTTTTTTAAGAAGAGAAGGTATAAGTGCAAGTATAATTTGTTAACTTAATTATTAAATAGTAGGTAACTATATTAACACTAATTCCTTCTCCTAATTATTATAGGCTTATATAACTAATTGTAACTTCTTAAACGCTTAATTAGTGCCCTTATTCTTAATATTATTAACAAATTAGGAGTTAAATATACAGGTACCTTCTAGTACTATAGAAGTATCAGTAATTTAAAATACGCCCTTCTTAAGTAGGCCATTAATCTCCTTTATACGGGAGTTAGTATATAATAGAATTGCTATATAGACAGTAACGTCAGGTCCATAAAATCATTCAGGTTGCTGGCGGTTGCGTTATAGTTGCTAAATTAGTACCTCTTACTCCTCTTCTTCTTTATTAACTTACTCTCTGTTAGATTAATCTCCCTTAGAGTCTCTAACTATACTCTCTTTATAATATAGCTTAACATAAGTTAATTAGAAATTAATAACTCTAGATAAAAGTTTAACTTTATAAGTCTTACCAGTAATTCTAATTAATAAAAAGGGGCCTTTCTAGCCTCCTTTCTCTCTATATACAAGCACTGGGGAATTAGGTGGCAGGTTATATAAAGCTTCTATATTAAGACCGTTTTAAGTGTTAAGTACGTTATTAACCATTCTCTTAGCTCTCTCCTTTGTAATCTTTTCCATTGCTTTACGTATAGCGACAGCACGTTGTTAAATTAATAGTGCCAGTACGTCACTGTCTAATATTTATGGGAAAGCACTAAATACCAGTAGAGTTAGTACCAAGCTATTAGGGCCCATAGAATCATTTAACGCCTTAACAGCCATCTATAAATATGCCTCCTTTAAAATATCTAAACCTATCTCTTCTTAAATGATCTTATAGGCGTGAAGAAGGGTTATATAACCTCATTTAACCTTTCTAATGCTCCAATAAGCCTTAACAGGCACGCACTTGGTCTTCGTTACAACTATAGAGGCGTTTTAACGAAACTCACAGCTATTAAAGTTAGTGCCGGCGTCGTATATAACTAAATCAGGGGGACTGAGATAAGTATCAAGTTAATAAGTATAAAAAGCCTCCCAGGTGGTTTTTATAGATATATCTTTTAGAAATCGGGTGGTGGTAAATCCTATAGCCTTATTAATAACGTGGAGTACTGGCTTGCCGTTAATATAGAAGATATTAACAAATACTATATAATTAAAGTCCAAATTATTAGAAAGCTTGAACTTAAATCTATATAGGGATTTGCCGTGCTTTTAACAATAGCGATAGTACTTAGTTAGCTTCTTAATTATCTCTTTATTAATATTGTAACCTAAACGCTTAAGTAGAGTATATAACTTCCCAACTAAAGGATGGCTAAAATAACGGTGTAATTGTGACAACTCTGTTGCTGTTAAGTAGCATGCTATTAATATAATTAATATAGTAACAAATTGCTATAGAGTCTTTCCCTATAGTAGGAAAGGGTGACCGAACTATTATACCACTGGCACTATTAATATAGGAGTTACTACCTTATTAGTAAGGTTATTGTAGTAGTAATCTAGAGAGTTAAGATCTTGTAGGCTTATAAGAAATAGGGTATTAGCGCATATAATATAAAACATAATCTCTCCTACCGGTGATTGCACTTTAAGAGAACCTACTAATAACGTTAAGCCAATTCCAAACTTAACCTTAATAGCGCCGGCGTTAAAAGTATTAAGTGTGGCTATTAAGTCAACGGTCTCCTTATATGCAAGATATTAGCCAAATCTAGTAGTTAATACTTTTGCTATTCCTATATCAATTATAATACCGTACCATTTGTTAGAGTTGTATTAAGAGGTCTCTTTAAAGGTGGTTAAATATACAAAAGGGAAAGTAGACTTATTAGGAACTACTCCTATAAGTACGTATTAAGTTATAAGGTTGCTTAACTTCTTAACTATTAATAACATAAAGTATTTAGCATATTTAGTATCTTCTTTAAGATTAAGTATAAAGGTCTAAAAGTCATCAAGATTATTATTATCTTTGGTGCCTTCATATTCAGTAATCCATTGGGCAGTATTTTGATTAAAGGTACAGCCGTATTTATGTCTATACTTTTCTTTCTAATCTTCTTACTCTTTTTTTAAGTGTTTAGTAGACTAACAGCCTTATTTCTTATAAACAAAGCATCTCTTAACTTATAAGTCACGAGGGTTGCGGAATTAAGGATTTTGGTCTTAAAGGTATTAAGTATTGCGATTCTAAGGGTATTACGGGAAGCGTTAAAATCGCAAGGTACCGCAATTATTATAATCATTATTATTACGAACGTATTGGCGGTCTATATAGTACGCTTCTTCCTCTTTATTTTCTCCTATAATATAGGCAGCTATAGCCGGTGGGTGACTTCTCTTATAGGTAATAATTAAGCTTTAAAAAGAGTTAATTAAGGCTAGCAATATATTAGGTGGTTAAAAGCATACATAACTATAAGCCAAGTTGTCTTAATATGTAATAATTAAGCGCTATCGTAAAGCGGCGTTACCCTTTATAGTCTCATTGGCGCCGTTCTGTGCTTTTCGGAGGTCTCTAACTAAGATATTAAGGCATTCCTTTTTCTATTTGGCTGTATTCTCCAGTCAAGATATAACTTCCTTTAGTATAAGGCTGTTAAATAACTAAAGTTAAGAGCGGCGGTGGTTATTATTCTTAAAATAGGCTTATATTACACCGCAAAGTTAAGTAAAAGTAGGTATACTTTCTCTATACAATACTTGATTTATAAAGAAGTGGTTAAGAGCATCATCCTTTAGTATATTAGAATATACCTTTGCCTTTATTGCGTTATTAGTAATATTGAGTTGCTTATAGTAATTCTTAAAGATATTAAGTTTAATATTAAAGTTATTATTCTAACCACTGTATTTGTTGTCTACTGTAATTAACTTTATAAGGGAAATGATATCTCTAGCAGTACAGTCTGCTAGTAAAAGTGGAGGAGGTAAGTTTTGGTGTTGCGTAGGTTGTTATTTAACGTCGTTAAGGTTGCCAACTTGTACTTTAACTCCGCCTGTCTTTAGCATATATACTATAAGGTTTAACTTAAATTCTCCATCCTTTAGTATTATTTATTAAATCTTTAGTATTATCTAAGTAGTCGGCTCTTCCTCCTAAAGGTATTTATACAGTACGTCGTTCAGCTTAGGAGGGCGATTTAACTTATATACCCAAACTCCATACTTATACAGAGCACTTCGTAAATTGCGTAAGTATATCTTATTAACTTTATCAAATAGCTATGCCGTCCATTTATTAAAGTCTTCTTTAAATTGCTCCTAGAGATTACTATCTTATAACCATAATTGGTTATAGACCTAGCATTTATATCTTATAAAAGCATCTCTCTTATCTTTCTCCTTATTTGTGGGATTAAAGCCGTTAGGCCACTAATCCTTATTCTCTGGCTTTGCTAACCAGTCCGCTATGGCTTATATTTATTGTATGGGAGGAGGTAAGAAGGGAGGCAGAATTGGTCACTATAGGGTTTTCAGAGGTATAGAGGGAGGGAAAGTTGTTAGTATAGAGACCGTATTAAGTTCGTAGGTTGCGATAAATAGTAAGACGCGCAGGTGCCGCGAATGCGTAATAGACGCAATACAGAAAGACGAGTACAGGTAGGCCTCTGAATCTTTAAATGCGAATTAAGTTATAGAAATATAAGTATAGGTAAGCGTCTACTTCTTAACGCGTATTCCCTAGCAAATCTCACACGAGGGTTCTCTGCACAGGCAGGTAGGCCTTTCGTGGTTAATTCCTCTTTAAAATAGTACCGTCTCCTAATCTGTGATCACTGATCAGTATTGGTAGCACTTTGGTAGCTACGGTATAGCAATTGCTTAATTAGTTGTGTTATTGGTATCTAGAGGGAGAAGAGGTCTATTCTATATATTGGTGGTAACTCTTATGGAGCGCGTATACGCTAATCCCAAAATGGGAAAGAGTGAATGAAATGGGTCCAAACAATAGTGCAGTCCTATATTAAGACGTCTTGGTTACTAGAGTATAGTCCTACATTAAGGCGTCTCGGTCACTAGAGTATATAGTCCTACATTAAGGCGTCTTGGTTACTGCAGTGCAGTCCTATATCGAGACGTCTCGGTCACTAGTAGAGTTCTACATTAAGGCGTCTTAGTTACTGCAGTAGTCCTATAGTAAAATAGTATTATATATATATATATACTGCTTAATACGGAGCCTTTCCCTCCCTTTCCCTCCCCTGCCTAGTAGTTAGATATTCTTATAAAGCTAATCCAAAGAACGCCGGCCTCGTAGCTGTTCTAGCTGGTTAATAGCCTGTCTCTTGTCTCTTGCCGTACCGTCTTCTACGCGCCGTCTTATATCCTTAATTATCCTACGGCGACGGCTATAGAATATAGCCTCACTGTTGACCTGCTAGCGTGCCCCCTAGCAGCAATTGAGAGCTTTAATTGACGGCCTACCTGCTAGCCCTAAAGTCTACTTGGCCTAGAGCTGGAATACCAAATTACCGCCCCAAAGCATCTTATATTTCCTTAGCGGCGCCTACAGGTTAAGGATAAATGGGAGAGGTTAAGCGTTAGCTTATAGCAGCTGCGGCGGGGGTATAGTAGAAGCTTGCGGCAGCTGCTGCGGGGGTATAGTAGACGTTATAGTAGACGTTATAGTAGACGGCTGAGTAGGCTCTGCGGTAGTAGATAGTTAAGGACCTCTTAGTATCTCTCTAGGGGTTGGATATACGGGAGAGGGTTTATCCAAAGATGGAATCTGGCCGTTGACGCGTTTAGAAACGGACGCGGGTACGGGCATAGGTACGGGTACGGATATAGGTACGGGTATAAGGCCGTCCAAAGACGGACATATAGACTCTATAGGCCCTATTTAGATACCCGTCTTCCCTTACTAGATCTATATAGGTGCGAATAATGCTGATAACCTTTCTATCTCGCTAAGGCGTTCTAAGATTGTCTGCACGCGTAATTAAACCCCCTTTATCTCTAAGATCGCGGCCTCGTGTCTTAGCTTAGCTACGGCCTTATAGGCGGGCCAGTATTTCCGCATTATTATCTCGTCTGGCGTAACTACGCTGGCTAGCGAGCTTTCTACCTATGTGGCGAACCTCTGGTACTCCTTACAGCCGAAGAGGGAGTCCTTCTATAGGGGGTGGAGCGGGAACTGCTTGCGTAAGATTACTAAGTCCTGTAATAGGATTACCCTAAGCGCGTAGAGGAGGCGTAGAAATCCTAAGCCCGTAAGGTTAAGCCGTACGACCTCATTATCGGCCTTCTCTGGGTGGTAGGTCTCTATGCGTTTTAGCCAGACGTTGGTTTTAGGCTATATCTTTAAGTAGAGGGCCTCCTCTGGCACCTCTTGTGCGTGGGGGAGAAAGTAGCCCTTTCCTTCCTTTGGGAAGCCGGCGATCGACCGCATAAACGCGCGAGGTAGATAGCTAAGGTAGGCTCCCGTTATCGCGTCCGTATTCCAGCGTCTAGCCTATCTAATTTGGGTCTCCTTAACACCGCTAAGCTCGGCGTGCCGGACGCTCTGCTTACGGGCGCTATGGGTCTTCTCCTTTAAGTAAATTCCTACCCCTTAGAACATCTTCTTATTCCATTTAAATTGCGTATAATAGCTTAACAGCCGTTGCGGTACTTTAATGCTACTAGGGAAGACGTATAGGTTATAGTAGTCCTCTAGCTGCCGAAAGGATGGGAAGCTCTTGGCGCCGTCCTTGCCCCAGTGGTTAAAGAAGTAGAAGGCTATTATAGAGAGAGGGCAGAGGATAGGGTCAGTATTGCGTATATAGCCCATATACTCAACCTTGCCGTGTTGATTCTGCTTCCCCTATATCATCAATATAATTATATATGGCGCTGGCTTATCTGGTTTAGGCCCTTCGTTCTCTAATTTAATAAGGACAAGGTTAGTAAGCTAAACATCCCATCTACTCTTACCCTGGGTAATGGTAGTATGGCCTAAGAAACGGGTTAGAAAACAGTAGCCGTAAATACTCTGTATAGACCGTAATATATAAACCTAATAAATGCTCAGCCGCAGTTTAAAGGTAAGACTCGACTGAACCTAGTATCTTAGAGCCTATCTCCTAGCACTAAGTAATCGCCTTTTTAAGCCCTTTAACGTCGTAGCCGCTAGTAATTGTAAATAGGCCTTAATTAATAAAGTTAACGCGTTAAATCCGGTCCTTATTGCGGCGGACGCTGTCTAGTACTGCCGAGAGCTTCGCCCCCCGTAGCGGCTATAAGGTCTTGCCTTCCGACTGCTATATATAGAGCTCAGTAATAGCGGAGACGTAGCTATTCATAACTGAGTATCGGACAGTCTCGTTAAATAGGGCGTCTAGGGCCTTCTTATCCTATATCTCTTCCTCCTTTATAGCTTCCTCCCCTGCGGCTGCGGCTACCCCTGCGGCTGCCTTTCCCCTTAGCGGCCCTCCTGCGGTTATCTTCTGCCTCTTCTTTGCCTGTTTGCTATCTTTCTATATCTCTTTCCGTTTTAACTTCCGTTTTTGATAGCCAGTGGCCCGCGATTCTTAATTGACGACTTACTGCTCTAAAAATAAGCAAAGCTTATCTTCTGTTACCTGGGCGCCGTCTGTATTGCCTTCTAGTCTCGTATACTAGTCCTCCTACTCTTTCTGCTTTGGCTTGTACGCCCTTGTAGTATTCTTCGAGCGCTGGGCCTTATAAATATCCTATAGCCGTGCTGTTTGGGCCTTGAATTCGTTCTGGAGGCTATAGGGGGAGGAGGCTGGGGAGGCTTCTATAGTAGACTGTAGGGTAAGAAGATTCCTAAGAGACTCTATATCCGCAAGAGGTAAGGGGGCAGACGCGTAAGCGCGGCATAGGTAAATAAAGCTACCGAACGCGTAAATATCAATAGAGAAGGAGAAG
>Ga0307507_10005065_pt1 | contig 22210 bp, 30 predicted proteins | sample 7_EM_MG_FD_207223 | JGI IMG/M metagenome (GOLD analysis project Ga0307507, IMG submission 207223) | Populus trichocarpa ectomycorrhiza microbial communities from riparian zone in the Pacific Northwest, United States - 7_EM | ecosystem: Host-associated > Plants > Roots > Unclassified | place... | reverse complement strand
CCCCCCTCCCCCTCCTCCACCACCCACAATCGATTGAAGCGGGGTACACCGCAGGGAGCTACGATACCGACCGGCTTACCAAAGCGCCTGCACGTACCAGCTACTGTAGTGACAGTAGTAGTTTGACGTGATACTACATGGAAGCGAGACCGCGTGGGGAGAGAGTCGGTTTTCCCGTCTGGCTAACTCACTCACCGCAGTTAGTGTGGTTGCTATTATATAGTGGTAGGGTCGGGCACCATACAAGAACTCGGGGAGAACTTTCCGTTAGGCGAGGGAAGATCATTTCCTGCCCAGAGGTTTTTGATATGGTATGACCGTCACCGCCTACTGGATATATACCAGTGGTGAGATAAGTAGGTACTTGCGTGGTCGAGCTGAAGGTAGACACCTAGGGTGGGAATTCCCGTACAAAGTGTCCAGCTTCAACTCGGCCCCTACGATGGTAGGTAGATTAGGCGGGCGGCCTCGGAGAAAGAGAGGAGGGAGGGACGATTGGTTGCTTTGCGGTGTACATCCTGTTTGCCTTGTTTCTTCTATCGAATAGGGGCTTTTCTACCGGTTGAAGGTGGAGGAGAGGGAGGATGGCGGCGGCGGTGATGTGGTGGTGGCGGTAGATATTAGCAGTCTAGGTGTTGTTCTTCCGGATATTCAATGTCGTTGATTGATTGACATCGGGGACTACCGGTAAGGTACGTACGGTACATAGTTGCACCCAAATAGCACCCTTACAAAGCATAGTACTAGCACGATATCATATTCGTTCTTACCATAAGCTAGTGTTTAGATAGCTGATTTGGATCTACAAGTGGACTGCAGTAGGTCTACATCAATTCACACGGCCGGTATTGTACTTGTACTGCACAGTACCGGCAGAGCGCATCTAGACAACCAACAAACCACCCATCCATTCACTCATGATACCAAACAAACAATGGCATCAAGCGCTTTACCTCACCTTAAACCCTACCCCAACTAACAGGCCAACCGACGCTGTGACCAGGTGCGGTGCCCAGAAAAACACGCATCTAAACTCATGAGCTGTAAACCCACCACCACCACCAATCAGCCAAACATAAGTATCACCCATCTTCCAACACCTCCAGTTCCCCCCCTCACACGAGTAGCATACACCATAAAACTTCATGACAACCCAACCCAACCCCCGGAGCACCCTCTACCGTGCTCCGCATTCACACCACTGCATACCAAAAAAATAAAAGCCCCACCATCCATCCATCCATACCATACCATCAATTTTCCACGAATCAAATCACCAGCGCAAAAAGAAATAAATGCAGTGCAGTTTAGCGAGAAAGAAAGAAAGTGAATAAAAAAGCAAACCGGAGACTACGGCAGACGAGACTATCACTGCTAATTAAGATATCTGTGAAGAAGTGGAAAAAAAAAAGAAAAAAAAGGTAAAAGCAGCCAGCAGGAGGGGGCTTATCCTTTCCTCCCTTATCATTATCATTATCGGTGCGATAGCGTATCACAAGCCAAATCAGGAACAGGATTGCAAGCACGAAAGAGAGAGGGAGAGAGAGAAAGGAAGTATTGTATTGGTGGCGGCGGCGGTGGTAGTGGAGGTCGAATTTCACAAGGCGAATATCAAGTCAGGTTCAAGTTCAAGGTCCAATCCATCCATCCCGCAGCTAGACCTCCCCTTCCCTCCCGTACCGTGCCATGCAGAGAGGGTATGATAAGAGATCTGTATTGCACTGTAGTCCTGATTCACCAATATTTTGGTATCATACGGGTTGGTAGTTGGCTGGCTGGTATAGGTCCCGGGAGGAGAGGAGGAAGGGGAGGAGGAAGGCGGATAGGTGGATCCATAGATGGATGCCTCGTTATCGTATCGTGGAAGGCAGGGTGGGAGGCCTAGGGCTGGACTAAAACCGGGATTCATATAAATTAAGAAAGGACTTGATTATGGTTCGTTGGGGGAGGGAGGAGCGTATTAACGTGGTAATAGCTACCTTTGCTCCAAGTGCTCAGGAGATGTCTTCGTTCACAAACTCTCTTATGAGCACTTGTAATATTCTAACTTTAAAAAGTCCATCGTGAGGGCGTGAATAATTATGGCACGGTCGTTTTGTAGTGGTGGCGCTGGTACTCGAGTAAAAGTACCAAGCGTAATACTGTATTATAAAATAGGATAGTGAAGCGAAACAAAAATATGAGTAATAACAAAAAAAGGTAAATTAAAAACAAGAGGATACTATAAATTTGATACAAGAAAAGGTTTAAAGTTAACTCGACTGCCGTACTTGTTATTGTTTTTTGTTATTGTTTTTGTTTTTTTCGTAAATATCCTTCTTGCTTTGTTTTCCATTCATCCATTCGGATCGGTGGAAGGAAGGAAGAAAAAGTTACATGTATCCTGCGAAGAAATATTTGACGAAAATAAAAAAACAACACAAAAGGCATTCCGTTTGCCGCAATCGACCAGAGAGCGATTATCCCACCACCCAGGTTCCTTCTCGTCGGAGAAGGGAAAAATAGTCGGAAAAGAAACTATGTGGAGAAGAGAAGAAGTAAAAATGCCAAAATTCGCGCCATCCAATTGTCTTCATGTCCGGCGCCCGAGATGTAATATATGCCAATAAGACGCGCCCCGCCATAAAAGAGTTAACACCAAAATACATGAAGGTTTGTTAGAATTGAAAGTAACAAAAAGAATTCGTTGAAGGTAAGTGAAGTAAGAAGAATCTCCTGGCTTGTCCAAGCCGCCACTATCATGAACCTTTTCGTACTTTCAAACCAAACCAAACCAAGGAAAGAAATATTTTCGGATACAAGAGTAAGGAATGAAAGAACCTCCCTATTACTTTTTCCCGTAGTGGCAGTGCTTTTAATAGAACAAGAGAGTGGAAATAAAGGAAAGAAAGAAAGTCGAAACTTTGATAAAGAATAAACAAGAATGTGTAATAAGTAGAATGATGCTCCAAAGGAAAGAGAATGTGCCTGTAAAAAAGGAAAGAGGGAAATAGAAGCAAAATAATGACCCGCGCGCCGTATGAAAGTTAACAAAAAACCAATAATATGCACAGTCGGTTGTGGTTTATTTTTTGTGAATTTTATAGATTTTTTTTTCTTTTCGATTCATTTCCGTCTTCCGCTCACAACTGAATCTTGAAAAACTGTCGATGTGCCGTTACCGAAAATAAGCGACCGATTTTGTACAATTCGCCGAGGACCCGCCAATTGCCACGATTATCTTCCGGATCCTCTAGTTGGAGTGATCCTAGTCACCGTTTGTGGGGTGGAGGAGATCCCGCCTCGTCTTCGGATTTGTAGCCTCCGAACTCCTCGAATACTGGAAAGCTAATGTAGCCACCTGTGTTGCGAAGAAAAACAAGAATTAGCAAGAAGGGACGGGTTAAAAAAGGGGGGCGATTTGTTCGCGTCGCTACACTTTTTGCTGGGGTAAAGCGAGCGAGCGAGCATGTGAATTAGGAAAGCGAGTGACGTACCATCGGGGCTCTCAGGTAAACCCTTCTGCATCGAGCCGAAGGGGAAATGGCAACCATCCCCAGGTGGTGTCGATAGAGGTGTCGACGAAGCAGAGCTCGAATTCGACATTGCCATTCTTGGAGATGAGGGTGTAGTTCCTGTCTGCGGTTGAGGAGCTGCAACTTTTGCGAGTAATGTCGTCGCTGTTTGTGAAGGCGAAGTACACCGATCCCTCTCACTCTGCATCGTCGACGAGCCACTCACGCTGACCGAAGGAGGAGTTACCGAAGGAGGAGTAAGTGGGAAGCGCCTCGAGCGCGAAGATTCACGAGGATCTGGTAGTGAAAGGAGCATTTTGGCTGCTTTGGATGGGTAGAAGGCAAATTTGGTGCAAGAGCTTGTTGAACGAGAAGTGCTATCGTCCGAGGAACGTCTCCTCTTATTTGAAGCCAGTGTGCGGATAGCTTCGAGTTGCAATGGAACCGGATACTCGGAAGGCTGAACCTGACTTTTTGTGTATTGAGCTCTGGCTATATTTTATCTTTTAGACAGGAGTTTATAAAGGGCTGGTGGGAGTGGTTTAAGAATTTATTTGGCGATGAGAAAGACGGACGGCCCCGAAGATCGTTCGAATGTATGGTATTTAATGGGCAGAAGCTGGATGGAGAGCTGCTGTTATGGAGATGGGTGGAAGATGCTGAGGGATTTTATTGAAATCCAGAAAGGCGAGAGTGTGATGGATGGGAATAATAATTTGTGGGACGAGAGCAAAGTTGGGTGGTGGTGGGTGAGGGTGAAGTGAGTATTAATATTTTCGTGGCCGAGCAAAAAGTAGCGGAAGCGGCGTAGGGTACGGGGGGTGTGTCAGCGCACAGTTGAGAAGGTCAACAGGTTGTATGGAGAGATGACGGAGGGTCTGGCAGGTAGTGGTGTGGACTGGAAGGAAGCAGATACCGGTATAGTATGGTATGGGAGGTTGACACCCAAAGCTGGTAATGGAGCTTGGTCGCTTGATTCTGCTTGGTTGCTTCGCTTGCTTGCTTGCTTGCTTTGACCTTGCTTGTACTTTGCTTCTCGAAATGCTTGCTTTCACCTGCTTAAGCGGCGTGGGGGAGAGTGAAAGGGCACGGTATGGGAAGCAGCAGCGGGAAATCTATGTTCCCCTTATAACCAAATGCCCGACCCTCTATCTATGTATTATGTATGGTAGGAAGCACGAGGACTTTTTTCAGTCTGCTTAGTCCGGACAAACTCAAATATCCAAGACCGAACCACGATGGAGAGTGGTTAGACGGTCGCTGTCCTGGCGAGCTGGCTGGAAGGAACAGCTCTGTAGGAATAGCTCTGTAGGAATAAGAAAAAAGGCGAGCACACTCAGGCAAATGGAGCAAACCAGCACCGGCTGGCCGATGAGAAAAAAATAACGGACAGACGGGGATAGATGGACAATGATTGACACAGGGCAGAGCAGCCAGAAGCTCCAGGGAGAAATAAAGAGACACAACACGGCGGCGATGGGTGTAGGGACACAGAAAGGGACACAAAACTCAAAGTGCGTGTGAACAAGCTCAAACGGTGCGGAAACAGCGGAGTATCTCCCTCTCTTTTTTATTTGCCCAAGTAGAAATCCACGAGAAGTTAGGTGGTGCCTCTTTTTTCTTTTCTTTTTTCTCTTTTCTCTCTATTTTCTCGATATTCTGCTACTTTTCGTGCTTCAGCATACCTTTTTTTTTTTTTGCTTTAGGCGTGTCTCTCCAAGTCTGAAAGGATTGGGGAAAAGAAAATAAAAGGGAAAGGAAAGGAGGAGGAAAGAAAAAAAAAAAAGCTTCGTGTGCATCGTGTCGAGCACAAGGAACAAGGACCAATTCGTCGTTCGTCGATTTTGGCAGTCTTCCAATCCGGCCTGCTATGCCTGCTCTCTCCCCCAATGCTGATCGGTTACTGGCTTGCTGCAGTCTGGCCCCGCTAGAATGGTCGAGCCCAGTTCTTTCCCACCACCACCACCCCAGTCCCATGTCCCCAGTTCCCCCATCCATCCTCCATTCCCACCCCCATGTCTACTTGCTTGCCCAGACTATGGCTGCTTGGAGCAGGCCTGTTCCTTCCTGCCCCTCGCCCTCTGCGGAGAAAACGCCCCGAGGGTGGAGGGAGAAAAAGAGAGAGAGAGGGGATCGGGTTGGCGTGTCCTGGCTTGCCGCTTGGGGAATAGCTTGTTCGCCTCTTTGACTTGCTGGGGCAAATCTTCGGCGGTCTACGAGTAGTTCTAGGTGAAAAGAAAAGAAAAAAATCTTGGAATGACTTTTTGTTTTCCTCCTTCTCCCAATTCTTTTCTTGATGCCCACCATCTCGAGTTGAGGATACCGACTCGAGAAACTCAGGAGAGATAGTCTATCGGATCGCATCACCGCTTGGGAGGAAAGGGAAAGGAAGCGAAGACAAAAAAAACAAAGAAAAAAACAAATAACGAAGCTCAAAACTCAAAATAATCACTCATGAATGGATCAATAGGAATTAACCAAATCAATTGCAATCCGTTGATTCTAAAAAAACAACGCTAGATGAACGATAACGAAATACCACCAGCACATGGAGGGGTGTTCGTGCTGAGATGATCATGTACTGTACGAGCAGTCTACTCGAGTAGAGGGCAGGAGAAAGAGAGATGGATGCGCGCGCAAGACGAAAAGCAGCCTCTTGTCGCTCGGGCATCTCTGCTCTGCCTGCGCAAGACCACTCGCTGCACGGTATGATGGATACTCCGCCCTTCCATAAGCATCGGTATCACTAGCATCTCTTGATCCAAGGAGGAGTACCTTTAGTTTTTAAAATCCATATCTAGCCGTTTTCTCGCCCTACAGCGTTGCTCCCTTTTCGACCTCTTATAAAAGAAGGGCTCGTGCCGCCGTAACAGGAAGTAGGCGATGAGACCGACAACCCCGGCCGAAGGCAAGGCCATGCCGTATTGTACCGTAAGTTAGACGCTCCGAAAAGGAACTAGGACAAGGAATAGCTTAAAAAAAGAAACACCTCTCCCTATCTCTCCCAAAGACACATAACACAGCCCATACAGTAGTCCAGCTTCCTAGCCCTCTTGTGCCATAAAGGTGGCAGAAATGTTTTTCCAGGCCTCATGATGATTGACGCCGCCTAGTCCAACAGGCAGCATGAATCTACTGTAGCCTACTACACACACCAACCAGACACATACTCGAGTAAACGAATCATGAGGGATACGGCACCCGTACCACATTCAAACGTGTGTGATCATACCCAGAGTCTAGTCGAGAGGAAGGAGGGAAAAAGGGAAAGCGGGGCCAAAACGGTTACGGCTCTCTGCGGCTCTCCACTTTGCTCGACCGCCTGGCGTTTCCTCTTGTAAAAAAGTAAATGCAACTTTCCCTCCTTCCCTCACCGTGCAGCCCTTTTCTTTCTGGTTGTCTGCAAGTTTTGCTGTTCGTTCCATGTGCTTGGTCCGTTGACAACTCGAGCGAAGCGAATGGTGGAGGAGGAAGGGGGTCAACGGCAGGAGGAGGTTAGTTCGTTTGTTCACCTCAACTAAACCATATCAGGTACCTCTCCCCTTTTTTTCCTCCTCCCTACAGAAGTGAAATCTAATTTTCAAACTGACAATTGCCATCGCGAGAAAAGAAAAGAAAAGAAAGTTTGGAAAGAATGAAGTACAACGCATCTACTCGTATCATGCGATAAAAGTACAAGTACCCACCGTATTTTGTTTGTTCCTGTTATCCATCTGCACAACATGTTTTGACAAACCAGTTGAGATTGGACAAACCATTCATTATGGCCCGCGGGTTGGACTGGGGAGAAGGAGGGAGAGTTTTTTCCTTTTCCGCCCATCCATTCCATTACAATTCATCCAGTTCTTTGGTCTTTTCGCTCCATCAACCCATCCATCCATCCGTCATCTGTCAAAAAAACCCCCCCCCCTCCAAGTCTTCAGAATTCAAAAGGTCTAAAGAAGGTAGTGGAGGGGAAGGTCTCAAGAAAGGTGTGTGTCTGTGTTTGTGAGCGGCAGTTCTGACATTTCGTCGCGCTTACAAAATGGCAAAAATAAAAATAAAAACTGGAATTTGCATTCCTTCTCCACCCTGATACCGGTATTCACTCACTCGCTCGCTGACAGGATAAAAAAAATCAAGCTAAACTAACCGTACCGGCGCTCCAGCTCGACAACTGCAGTAGAAATTAACTGAGACACCACCTGCTCAGGTCACAGCCCCCTTGGCACTTTACAACGCCCCCTAGCGACCCTCTGGAAGAGAAGCCGATGATCAACCCCAAGTCCAGCGTAACACAAAACCGTCCGGTCCCCAGCTCCGCTTTCGGGGGTGGGAGGGGAAGGAGCGGTAGTTACACGTGGATCTGACGGGAGGAAAAAAGGAGGATTACCTTTTGACAGCAAAAGACTGTTCACACCAGAAATGATAGACCGGGGCCAACTTTTCCTTCCAATAGGCACAGGTATGATATCTACCTAGCCAGCGTATAATAATAGTCTAGAGTAACAGATAAAGCGCTGTACCTGCACAGTCAGTATGGCAGGTATTTACGATAGGCCCGATAATCAAAGGAGGGGAAGTACCGTACTCGAGTACAGAAAAGCATGGTGACTTCAGCCCTTCCTTCCTCCCCTTCCAATACAAGAATCAATATAAAGCCAACTTACTCGTACAGTATCAGCCTTAACTTGTTCGGACAATGAGCGAAGGGGGGGGGGGGAGGGAAGGAACTCCCACAACCCTGTCGGGATGAGGTGAGCCCCACGTCAGGTACAGCTCAAAGTATAATTTGCACGATACCGGTATTCCCTTTATCACCCGGTCAAACAGGGGGAGGTTCTTTTCTTTTCTTTTCACAGTGAAAAATTTGGTACTGTACTTTAACTCTGCTCCTTCCTTCCTTGCCCCTTCCTCGCAAAAACATCCAGGGGAACACGGTACGAGCACAATAGATAGATGGATAATATGTAGTAAGGGGGAAATGGACACGATACCGCTCCCGAACCCGACTCGCAAACCCACAGTACTAAGTATACGGTAGCATACGGTATGCATATGCATACACTCGACAAAACCTACGACTCTTTCCGCCAATGTGGTGAACTTGCTTGTCTTGATTGATTGACCAAAGTGAAGTGAATCCTTGTTCCACCTACAGAATTAGTACATACCTATCCTCGAACACAAGTGGCACTCTAATTTAGACTGAGGTAAGGTAAGGTAAGGCAGGCAGACAGACAGACAGACAGAAAGGCCGACAGGATAAAACAAAGTCAAGGCCAGGCAAAACACAGTCTAGTAATACCTGTTGTCCATCCACCAATTCACACAGAAGCTACGCCACCATATGCGCCATAATTTGTGTAGTGCTAGTACCGGTATCATACCACATACAATTAACCAGAGCACGATACTACGGTAATTAGCACAGTGCATACCGCACCGCACTACTCGTACACTAGCTACACAACTAGCACGATATGCAGCATCAACAAAGAAACAGCAAACATCGTGATGATATTACCTAATAATATAATAATAATAATACTAGGCCAAAAGCTCCAGCCCCAGCCTCAGTCCCAGCCACAGCACAGCTATGTAGTAAGCAAGGAAGTAAATCAGCACAGTACCGCTGAGTATGTAGGAATACTGTATGATAATCCCCATATAAGTTTTCGCCATTTCTTTCTCTCTTTCTTATAAGCACAGCATGGTGATGATGCTTTCCAGCTATCATACCCAGGTCAAACTGCGGTATTAAACTGATTAATTGATTGAACAAACGAACAAATAAACAAAAACGACCTCCACTAAATATGTGTCTTCATTGTATAATAATCACTACAAATACTGCACAGCGAGATTGAAATCTGCTTGCTGCTTGCCCCTACCTACCCCTGCGTTACTGTAATTTAGGTATGATATATACATGTATACATACTGTACGGTGGCCAAATTGGAACTCCCTCTCTCCTCCTCCTCCTCCGGCACGGTTACTTCTCAATACCGTATCGTACCGTATTATGCCGGTCTATATACGGTTATTATAATTATTATGCTCGTGTGATTACCCGCACTCTATGAGAGAAAAAAAAAGAGAGAAGGAGGAGAAGAAGGGATGATGATGATACTTGTTTTATCCAGTGCGGTCGGTCGGTGAGGTGCATTAGGTATTGACTACAACTTATGGTTGCAAATCTTAAAAGCTAACAATATTATGGTACCAATTACTGAGCTGTGCGGGGGAGAGAGCACGGTGTGATGCAATAATGCAACTATTTTATCTTAGCACGTCCTTCCGAAGGGTTTTGACCGATACTTTTTTTCTTCCATCCCATAATCTGCCTTTATTAGGCTAAACCAGGGGTTACTCCAAGCAAAGTCACAATGTTGTGAGTTTATTGGGTCCAAAGAGTGCACGATCGCAACTACTTTTCATACTTTTTTTTTTTACACTGAATTGGGTAGAGCAGGAAAAAGTAACCTCTCATTCAGGGAGTGACAATGCTAAATCGAACTCAGAAGGTATCCAACAGCGACCAACCAAGCGTACAGCGCGCGCCCAAGATGCCTCGTCACAACCACAGCGGCAGCGGTAACACTTTTACTACAATACTTGTAACAATAAGAAAAGAACGAGAAAAAAAAAAAGAGATAATGGGACTTTGCCCCAGCTCACCGCGTAAAAAACGCCTACGTATCGACATATTTCATCAAAATCGAGAATACCATGAACCATGAACCGAGATGCAGAAGAAGAATAAATCGGATGTAGAACAGGAAGGACTTTATGCAAATGCGGATACCAAAGTGAAAAAACAATGGGGAAAAATCTGGAGTACCGGGGAATCACAAGATCCGCCTTACATACAACGTCACACCGGGAATTAAGAAACCACGGGGAATTTGTGGGGCATGTGCTCCAGAGAAAAATTGAAAAATGAAAAACCCTTTCGAACAGTCAGCCGGTGCCAACGGAAGGTACCTGGAAATCCCAAGATCGTGGAAATGCTAAGGGATCGGAAAGGAAAACCCCTACCCGCTATGTACTCTAAAAGGGCCACATATGTATGTAAGCCTTCCTAGTGATCCACGTCGTCTGTCGAGTTCTGTTAGTAAACGGCCTCTTGCCATTTATGAAGAGAATTTCCTCTCATTTGCTACTTACCCCACGCACGTCCTTGAACTGCGCTGAGCTCCTCCATTGTCATAACCTTGCCAGTGGTGAAGTACCTACATCAGTCTATCAGCTTCTGCTTTTGAAAATAGTCACGCGAGCCGTATTGAGAAACGTGGTATTTTGGGGAAATGCGCTTCGGCTCACCCAGCATGAATTTTCGCATCGATCTCGACTCTCGAGTCCTCTGGAATCATCTCATCTGGAATCGGTATCCTCTCATGAATAGGAATTCCCTGGCCCACAATTGCATCGTACTTCATGCTATAACGGAAATCGGTCAGACCTCAGGCGGTGCATGGCCGCTAACAGCAAAAAAATGTGGGGTCAAGTAGGCAAGCAACAGGCAGTGTTAAGCCGAAACTTACTTGGACATGGAGAGCATTCTGTCGATCTTTGTAATACCTAGCCAATGGAGTACCTAGCAATAGGATCGGTCAGATTTAACACATTCGGGTGGAAAAACGATCGTGCGATGAGAGACTGGAGAAGGGGTGGAGGGTCTGGACAACATACATCGGGCATGAGAGCTTGGAACCTCATATCCTAGGTGAAGATCAGTTAGTACAAGAATACGGCCGGGCGACCCGCTTCTCTTAGGGGATGCCATTGGAGTACCTTTACGCCGGCAATGTTCTGTCAAGTTTGTTAGCTAAAGTTAAACAGGGGATGCCAAAAAAACGCATGAGAAAGGGCGTACCTCGGTCCTAATTAGTAGCGGATTTGTTAGCGTTGGCCGTCAGGGGAGGTAAAGAGGGAACATATCAAACTGCAATAACTCACCTCTTGAAGTACTCGCTGGCTCGGTCGGTTCCGCGCTTGCCTGTGTTACACCTGTGAGCTTAGCTGCCGCCTCCCTGGGAAGAGCGGGCCTAGAAGCAATGCTACTTACGAGCGTTGTATACAAGGTACTGTTGGGGGCACGTTAGCAAGCACGGCCAGCTGTTGCACTTGGATCTCGATTCTCATACCTTGGTAACCTCTCCGAGGGCTCTACCTTCCTTTCTGAAATAGACCACAACACCACTGCCGCCTTTCTGCGCTTCCTTTACTGCTTCCTCGATCCCGAAGATGAGGTAAGGACGACAGGTGCAGATATCGGAGCCGAACACATCCGATCCATTGCACTCATCATGGACACGAAGGGCAAGCTTAACATTGGGGTCAGACATCTTGGCGGGGTCGCCAAAGCAATAGACAGTCAGACCACCAATTGGAGGTAAAAAGAGCTTGATGTCATTGCGGGTGATAAGTTCTGGGAAAGAGCCACCAGTGTTCTCAAAAAGAGAACGACGGAGAGTGCCCTCATCTGATCACGAAGAAAGTTAATGCTGTCAGCGGATGATAAATTTACGAACAAAAGTTGAGAAATGTTGGACACGGAAACAGGTTCCACCGGCATATGCTGCATTTAGCTCGGCTTCAGCGGATATTCGTCTTAAAATATCAAGAGTTTAAGACCGGCGAGACCAAACAAGACGAAAAAAGAGGACACGATAACAGTAAGACTTGGAAAAACGGCTGCTCAACATACCAATCCCAAATCTCTCTGCTACACCAGGAAGATACCAGACGGGTTCGACGGCAAATTTAGTAACAGCTAGTTCGCCAGACTCGTTCAGGCAGATCTTTCCGTCAACCGAGAGACGACCGGCCTTTACGCTATTTTCGAGCTCGGGGAGTTTCATATGAGCTTTCGTGATGGCAATAGTGGGACGGATCTCGACATTCTCCTTGTTTATGTAATCATTGTACAACCAAGGGGCCAAATGGCCTAAGGGATCCATGGCGACGATCTTCTTAGGGTCGGACCATTGAGGGAAGGGACCAATGGTCGCGGCAGGTTCGGTGTTTGTGAAATCGGGCTTGTGATCAACCTTGAGGTCTTGAATTGCGACAGCAAGAGCGTGATAGATACTATAGGAACCGCCATGGGCACCAATTGCTATTTAGGCAGAAGGTTAGATGGTTAGTATGAGGGTAACACATGATATGAAAACGGTCCGCATGAGCAAAAGCGGGAATGTTTGGCAGCAACAATGGCAAATAGATTAATAAATGAGGATTGAAAGAGGGGAAGGGAGGGCCGAGATCATAGAGCAGAATAAAAAGCTTCAAGACCTCTTGGGAGAAATCTCTCATATAATAGTACCAATTGATGCGCAACATAGGTATAAAACGACAATCAATTGGGAACAAGACCGTAAAAAACTCACCATTCCTACGCCTAACAGTAGAAGCACCTCTCGAAACAACAACCGGCCCACGCTTAGCAGTGTCCTTCTCCCCCCAATTCATAATAATGGGGTCAATCCCGCTCTGTCCTGGATAGGTGGTAAGGATGATCCTAGAGGTAACGTTCGGCTTTCTCGCAGCAGTCGGGATTACCTCATTTGTCGGGGAAGAGGGAGGTTCCGTAGCCTCGGCACCGGCTCCTTCAGTAGCAGAAGCAGTGGTAGCGGGCTTCTCCTTTCCATCTCCTTCTTTAATGGCAGCGGCATCGTCCTTAAGCCTCTTGACGTCGGCGAGGGCGTTGACGCGGCCGTTGATAGCATCCACGGACGCTGCGAGGAGCTTGTTGTCCTGCTGGAGCTCCGTCACGGCTGACAGGATCTTGGTTAGGAGAGCGTCTGCCATGTTGACTTTGTGTTGTTATTACTATTACTATAATTATCTTTTGGATGTTTTATTACAGTGTGTGTGGTTGTGGTTGTGCTGTTCTGTGGTGTTGTGTGTGGTGATGATGATGGAGGTGGCAGCGGTGGTGGTGGTGGTGGTGGTGGGGTAGGAAGATTTGGGTATTATTGGCTGATTGATTGATATAGGGGCAACTCTACTTCTAGGAGTATAATAGATTAAGGTATGGAAATGGGTTAGGTGGATAGATATAGATGGAGGGGGTGAGGGTTATAGGGGTGTGAAGGATGTTTGATTATTTCACTGAAGATAAAGGAAGGAAGAGAGATGGGTGGAGGAGGAGGGAGGAGAGAAGGAAAGAGGAAGAAGAAGAAGGGTTGAATGGAAAGGGGGAGCGAAGGAGTGAAGGAGTGAAGGAGTGAAGGAGGGAGGGAGGGAGGGAGAGGGAAAGGGACGAATGCATATATGATAACCCAAACCTCTCTACCGTTGAACAAAGGAAAAGCGGGTCAAGTGGATTTTAAATTTACAACAATAGGGTCCTGAGTATTTCCTGCCTACTGCCGTACCATATACTTAGACAGATAGTACGAGCATCTTCCCGCGCTTTAATCCGGTCACGAGCAGAGAGATGTGTTGGCTGCTTGATAGATTAGTTGATGGACGAATTTTTAATTTTTTTTTTCGGGAGGGGGGGTTGTCTAACATAGAGCCAGACTGGTATGATACACTATGATATGCCTTACCTAACTTTCGCTGTGAAAGCTATGATACTTTTTTATCATACCTACTCGGGGGTGCACATAGTACCGGTGTGTACCTATCGTACCTACAGCATCCCACCATCATATCGATACCCGCTACGATAGAAGCTTATCGGCGAACCACAGTGACACCCTCACTATTTGCTACATTAGGTTAGCCCAAGCTATTTATCACGTGCATATCTCAACCCTTGTCACCTTTTCTTTTTTATCAATCCACGATTTCCATTTTTCCCCCTTTTCGCCGGCATTCTCTCACGCGTGCCAGAAGTGTTGGTCTTTTCTTTCTTTCTTTTTGCCGTTTTTTAGGTGACAAACGTTGAAGAGCTTAGGCTTTAGCCTCATCACGTCACACTTTTTTCCTTCAGACAGGGTAAGTTCGGGTGTGGCTAAGCTTGTTGCCTAGAAGCCCCCGCCGCCACCACCATCACCTATCAACGCGCACAACTGCCACCACCACCACTTTTCTAACTGCCGCCATCACCAGGGAGACTGACCGCTCTTCCACACGCAACCTTACTCTTCCATAGCAACCCACCACCATTATCGACAACAACAATATTTTCCTCATTACAACCTACAGCCCCAATTTTTACAAGCAATCAATATGGTACCGTATCCTTCGCCCCCATTTATCCCAAGCAAGCTAACCACCTCCAACAGGGCAAACGCAAGAAGTCATCCCGCAAGCCCACTGGGCCCAAAAAAGTACGTACCTTGCGCTATACATAACCCCCCCCCCCCTCCCTACCTTCGAGTAGGAGCTAACCCAACAATAACTCCCAGAATGAACCCCTGGCAACTACCTTTTCATGCCTTTTCTGCAATCACGAGAAATCCGTTACCTGCGTGCTCGACAAAAAAGCCGGCGTCGGTAGCTTGTCTTGCAAAGTTTGCGGGCAGAGGTTCCAAGCGAACATTAATTGTATGTTCCCATTTCTTACCTCTCTACCTACTCCTCGCGGTTTGGTTTGATTTGGTTTGATCTGGTTCACTCGCCCACCCGCCTCCCTCCCCCCCGGCGTCCTTGTCATCGTCGCGCGGTACAGCCGCCGTCGCCGGGGGTGCGGATAGCGGACAGATGCTGGCACTTTCCGAGTTTCGGAGAGAATTGATAAGCATTAACGTATTGGGATTGAGCCGGAATAGATTTATCAGCGGCGATCGACGTGTATAGTGAATGGGTCGACGCCTGCGATGAAATCGCGAATCCGAAGGATAAGGCCCCCGGGCGAGTTAGTAGCGGTGGTGGAGTTGTAGGAAGAAGCGGAGCCGGGGGGGATGGAGGAGCTGGGGGTAAGACTCAGCAGAATCGCGATAGGTTTGATGATCTAGACGATGACGATGATCTTGGCGGTGGGTATGGCGGGAGGGTTCAGGCGATTGTTGATCATGATGAGGATGACTTTTAAAAAGTGCTACGACACTATTGCTACGGAATTGCTTGTGGGATGATGGATGGATGAATGGATGAGATTTAAGTAGGTTCATGATGAGGTTGCTATTATACGGTCTTTTTATTCTTTCTATTTTCTTTTTACAGATGTGCTAGCCTGCATTCTTGGTCTTTTGTGTAAAAAGGGTTGGGTCTATGGTTCCTTTTACTTTCCTTTCAGGTTTCTACTACTGCTCGGTAATTGGATGGATGGTTCTTCTTTTTCCCTCCATATTTCAAAGCACAAGTGACAATCGGACTATTGATGGTGTGGGAGACTGGTTTCTCATGCTATGAATGTGCCGATTACTTACAAGTAATTTTGCACAAACTTCCCCCTCCCCCCCCTCAATTGACACACCGGTCGGTGGGCATATGCGCAGGCCTAGGGCGAAAGCTAAGCCTAGCATGACATTATCAATACCAAGGAAGACAGGGCCAGAGCAAAACGCCTAAATGCAATAGAATCTATCACCGAAATCTCCAAGTCCCGGAATGATATAACTGATCCCGTCGGTTCATTAGCATACCAACACAGCTCAAATACCTATCAATGAGGGAAATGGGGGAGGATGGAGGAAACCCACTTCTTCTCATCAAGCCCCTGATCTACGAACGCCGTCACAATCCTCAACTTGGGGAACCTCTCGGCGAAGCTCCTGATCCCCTCAGGACTGGCAATCAAGTTGAGGAACAAAATTCTCTCCTCAGGCACGCCCCTAGAGATGAGCACCTCGACAGCCATGGTGGCCGACCCGCCAGTAGCAAACATGGGATCGAGCAGTAGACAGTACCTCTGCGCGATGTCCTCGGGCAACTTGTCGTAGAAGAGGTGCGGCTTACTAGTCTCCTCGTCGCGCTGGATAAGTATCTTCCCGATGCGCACGGAGCGGCAGCAATCACGGAGTCCCTGCTCCATGGACTCGCCAGCGCGCATGATCGACACGCCGCAGATCTTGCCTTCGAATTTCACGCCGGAGTAGGTGTGCCCGATCGGCGTGGTCACAGAAGAGGAGATCACGGGGAGGTGGTTCAAGCCTTCTTCCACTAACAGGCGGATTATTCTGTTGGAGTAGAAGATGAAGTCCCCGCGTACAGTGGACTTGTCGCGGATCATGCTGTTTGGGATGGAGGGATTTGAGTTAGCTTGGGTTTAGCTTGGCCAGGGGGGGCGGGTGTGGGCATTGTAGGAATGAATGGTGGGTGGGAGGATGCAGGAACGGGGATTGTACGTCAAGAGAGCGATCAATTGCGGGGTCTGCGGGAGGATATGGACATTGCTATGTTTGATAGGCTTCGAGACACTAGAATTGCGGGAATTAGTTCATTGTCTATTTCTTGGAAATATTTATCTAGCCTAGTGAGTAAGCAGTGAAAGGAGGAGGATAGTATCATACGTAGCATGCGGCTTCTCCTCCTCTTCCTTGTACTTTGGCCCAATAGGTGCAGCGGGGGCTTCAGGTATAGTCGACATCTTGCCTTATTTTATCTTTCTTACTTTTCTTTATGTTTGCTTCTCTTCGCCCTTTCCTTGTTCTTCCTTTCCGCAACAATCTAGCCGAATTGCAAATATCGATGGAGAACAGGAAGGGGGGAAGGGGTAGAAGGAGAAGAAAGAGGAGGAGGAAGGGGAAAAGGTACTTCCCCACAAGGCAGCAGCAGCGACTATCAGCCAAAGAAGGAAGGATAAAAAATAAAAAAAATAAAGAAAAGAAAAGGATGTAGGGCAGTTCTCCACAAACTGTTTCGGTTAAGGCAGAAAAAAGAATCCCTTCAGGGTCCAAGTCTTACTTATTAAGCTTAAACGCTGCACGCACGTGAACATCCCATCCAGTTATCGAGGCACTGCTAGAATACGGTACGGCTGAATAGAAAGACAAGTTATCGTACTTGTAATGGCAAATTCCGGTAAGGTGGCTATCATTGTAAGAACCCCACATTTTAGTACGGTACGATAGAGAAGGTACAAGTACCGGCGTTTATCGATAAGGGAGTTTTTTTTTTTTTTTTTTTTTTTGAAAACCATACTTTTACCAAGACAGAAGGGGGGCTCTACTCTGAGTGCAAGCATTATACAGTACTGTCCAGGACCCGGGAGGGGGACTTAGGTCTACCGGTACTCTAAAAGCGACAAGTGACAATTCTTGTGTCCAATTTTATTGTTTCCTGGGGACCAAGTCCGATCACAGAATCCTCCTTCTCACAGCCTGCTGGTCCAAAACTCCCACTATCTTGCAGCGGTACAGCATCGTACTGTAACTGCACAGCATCGTACCGCAAGGTAATACGATACGATAGAAGATGCCTTTGATCTCTAACTTAGCCTATCTATCTATCTATCATATCCCAAGAAACCAAGCGAACCCAACCCCATACCCCACACAATTCAGCCTCTCCTCCTCTCCTCTCTTCTATTCTCTTACTCAGTCGGTCAGACGGCTAAGGAGCGCCTATGCAGGGTTTTTTTTTTCGAGATGAGCGACTTTAGTGCGTGTAACGCCTTTTCGGGCATATCATACAAGTCTAGTAGGTTCACTCGAAGAAACTATATACAGAAGTGTGGTTGCCGGTATGGCATTTGTTCAATTTCCCCCAAGAGCGCCTACGAGTACAATACATACAGAAGATGAAGATGGGGAGAAAAAAGGATATAGGAGTCTAGAACCTCATGAGTTCAATTCGATCTATCTATATCACATCAAACGAACGCATCAAAACGGGATGAGTTAAATCTTCAATAATATAATATCATATAGCACAGACCACATCAACTCTATATCCCCAGGTATAAATCAAAGATGAGATACATACTGGTAATAAAAAAGGGACTATGATAGAAAGAAAAAAAGCGTCAAAGCTCGGGTATCTATCATAATAATATATGAGCATAATACATACAGTACTCGTACATACTGCATAGTCTGGAGTACATACCGATGGATGGATGAAGCATCAACAATCGAACCCATCGAAAAAACTTCAGAATCTGATAGTGTACCATACCGGCTATCGGTAGAGCATTCATCCATATCCGGGCAGTACAGCACCGGAAGTAACACCATGCACTGACTTACCCATGATTCATTCCATCCATCAATCCCAAAGAACAAGAACAAGAAATCCCTCTCGCACAAACGAAAAAATAAAATAAAAAAACGCCATCTAAAAAGAACGCTCACACGCTCCCGTCCGTCCCTTCCGTCCATCCACCCACCTACGATACCCACCAGACCAAAAAAAAAAAACATCTAAAAACGGCATCAATAATCACACGCAGCCCAAATCTAAACCCTCCGCTCTCCGCTTTTCCCATCCCACCCCACGCCACCACAGTCCTCCTCCGTCCATCCATCCATTCTTCAATTGAATTATGGAGAAAAGGAAAAAAAAAAAAAAAAAAAGAGTAACTCCAGTACCGGTACCGAAAACCCAACCCACCGGTCGTCATCACCCGCCCAACTTCCATCCAATGATCACTCCCTTCCTCCACAAAAACTCACTCGCACCGATGGACCCGATTATGGGCGATCGGAATCGCGCTCTAAGGCGGATGGATTTGAAAGTTCCTCCCCGCCCGCCTCACCTTCACTTATGATGAGAAAAGAAAAGAAAAGAAAAGAAAAAAAACTCTCAAGGTGTTTGCTTTACCGCATGATGCTGATTTCTTCCTTTTTGTTTTTGTGGTATGATACGGTAGCTTGTGGTGCTGCGAATTAATGAATGAATTGATGAATGATTGGGGGTGGAGTATAGATTTACAGGGCAGAGTGATAGCTTCGGGCCAAGTATAGCACACACACGGTAAAGTATATAGGATGGCAAGGCAGGGCTCACACAGCCGGCCAGACAAACAGGCAGACAGACAGACAGACAGACAAGGAAGCAGCCACCATCTTCGTGAAGTAGTGTATCATCGTGGGTGCATTCCTGCGGATTACCTACGAATCTTCACGCTGCGTCACGAGTGGTGTTTGGGGTGGACTGTCGGTACTGCATAATACCGTGGTTTGAAGGAACCGGTGCACTACCTTATTGTCCCACGGATTGCGCTTGCTGTGGTCGCGTGCCAACAAATTTTCATACATACACACACATGTGGTGAAATTAACTGGTGATAAGGGGATGATCGCGGCATAAGGGTGAATTGCCATATTCTGAACGGGACGGCGTTCAGACTGCGAGTTTGTCGATGGGTTCAGGAGTTTTTATTAAATGTCAATTGCTACATGAACTGCACTTGCACACGAAACTAGTCTGCGCATGTATTTTCTTTTCACTTCACTTTTTGCTATGAAATCGTTTGATTGGAACAAATCACGATCATTTCGATCTAGGGAAAAAGACATGTCATGGCCTGTCTGGAAATATATATATATATTTCACTTCTCGTGTCTTGGAAAAAAATCCTTGTTTAACTTATTGTGCGTTAGTCTCCGAAGAAAAAAAAGGACGAAATCCACCTATAGCTGCCCAAACGTCGTCCTGTGGTGGCTGGTGCGCCGTTATCGCAACAACACTTGATGACTTTACAAGTCGTCACCTTCAGCCAGGCCAGCCTTGCGGCCAGCAGTCACCTCATACTGCGGCTGCCATTGACCATACTTGGGAAGCAAGTGGTCGGGTGTCGGAACCTGGACCGGGACGGAGGCAACTCCCACTTTCAAGGTTGTGATCTCCTCACGCGGGATAGGGGTGTCATCGGGCTGCGTTTTCATGTCAGTAAGATGGATCAATGAAGTTTTTGTGTGGGGGACAAGCCTTATTGCATCTCCAGTGGAGTTTACTTTGAAGATATGGAATAACGATCTCCGGTTCCAACGAACTCAACTCAGGAATCCTGTCTAGAGGGATCCTGTCTAACAATGCTCCAGTCAACGGAATGGAGCCAGTAACAGTCAGTCCATTTTCGGCATCGTTCTGGCACTTCTCGCATCCGGTGGTCTCTGGGTCATTTGCGAAGATGCTGAAGGTTCCGACGAGATTGTCGTCATAAGCTCTTTGTGTAGCATCATCGGTGAATTCTCCAAGGAAGATGTGGACATTGAAAGGGCCACTAGCGTCGTACTTATTAACGCGAATATTGCAAAAGTATCTAAAATGGGATATTAGCATGAATTCTTTTAAGGATTGATGGTTTCGCTAGTACTTACTCATGAACCTCACCATCTTTGATAAGATCAGGGAGCCCGGTGGATTCCGACTGGATGGGCTGCTGCTCGCTTTGGCCATAGTGGGACTGGGTGGGAACGTATCCTTCTGTCTTTTCGTCTCCTGGGCCGTCGGTCTGTGGAATACCGGAGCCCCCAACAGTTACAGGCACACCAGGTTGAGAGAAGGAAAGCACGGAGGTTCCAATAGCACCTGGAGCCTGACCCAAAACCCTGTTCACTGGGGCAGTTCGGCCATAAAGGGTTTGCACAGCTCTCTGAACATTGGCCCTGACTTGAGTAGGGCTAACCACTCCCCAATCAACAAGTTCAGGGTATGTGCATCCGAAGCTTTTGAGATTCCTGCAAGTCAAGGATGTCCAGTAGGTGGTGTTGTCTTGGTGGAAGGGCACGAGGGCTAATGGATCAATTAGTCAAGCTGAGATAATGGAGTAGAAGAGCGAATGACCTACCTGTATTGGGACCCTCGGTTGAGTTCGCGTTAGACCAGAAAGTTGAATTTGCGGCTCGCTGGTCAACGACGTAGCTGTTTGGGTTCAAGACCTGCCAGAGGGCGAAGATACGGTCGACATTGGTATGGTGAAGCCAGAAAATTGGGTCAAACCCGGCATAGGCGGGTGTGGACTATAAAGGGGTTAGAATATACTAGTAGAGCAGGTACGATTTTGCTATTGACTTACCATGTGCCCTCCGCCACCAATAGTGCCGTGGATGGTATTGTGTACTGACTCTAAGGAGTCGTAGTCGTCAGCACTGCCATTATTGTTCCATCCATCATTAGAGAAGTATGCAAAGTTCTGGTAGTTGTTTCGGCTAAGGAGTGCATATATCCGATCGCGGAGGCTTTTCGCCAATGAGTATTAGAAATTTTGAGCTATTTGGGGGCGATCACGGGAGCACTTACTTGAGGCCGTTCGTGCCAGGGTTAGGAAATACCTCTATTTGCCGCATTTGTGCTGCTACCTGTGCTGGACTGCCTTTGTCGTTGGGATTGATATTTGTGGTGTTGGGATACCGGACGGTATTAAGCCAAGTGTTATATGGGCGCTCCTACTACTTGTGAGCAATGGTGTCTCAAGATAACGGGGTGTCAGATCGAGATGAACTTACCGGGAACTCTCTTCGGTCAATTGACCCAAAGTTATGGCTATATAACGGATTCCTAATTCTTTGTTTGCCATTCGCGGTCTCAACTTCGATTGTTTCATCCTTAAGAACAAAATCAGGAATTCTCGCATCCGCGGCCCAGTCCCAGTACCTGAAAAGATATTTTTTATTAGCATTAACCTCGTATAGGGACATTAATCGGGGGGAGCACTTACGGCATACGGAAGCTAGGAACAAGCCTAGTAAATTTATCCTTGGTAGGCCCGGGAGGAAATGCCGCAACAGCAGCCTTCACGTTCTCAAAGAGCGATTGCTATAAGAACACCTCCTGTTAGTTACGAGTCCCACCAACAGGTATTGGAAATCAAGTTGACAAACCTCAAAGAGGGCCAAGTAAGGCCGATGCCAGGGCAAGAACAGAATGCTCGAATGGGTGCAATATCCAG
>Ga0307507_10005064_pt1 | contig 22211 bp, 21 predicted proteins | sample 7_EM_MG_FD_207223 | JGI IMG/M metagenome (GOLD analysis project Ga0307507, IMG submission 207223) | Populus trichocarpa ectomycorrhiza microbial communities from riparian zone in the Pacific Northwest, United States - 7_EM | ecosystem: Host-associated > Plants > Roots > Unclassified | place... | reverse complement strand
CGGAGCGTACTATCGTTCCACGGATTCTGTTATGATAATATAATAAATAATGAATAGTAATAGAGCTTCTGAAAAAAATGAAAATGAAAACCTTGTCTTGCTTGGCAGGCGAAGTACTGAAGGGGTAGGTTATAGTGGCAGGGGAAGGATTACCGTAATAACGTCTTCGTCTCTCGGTCGGTCGGTTCATCCCGGTTGGGTTGGAAGAAGGAAAAAAGTCCGAAAAAGTTATGTATCTTGAGGGGGCCTTAGGGAGTTTCTATTTTTTGGATTTTTTTCTTCTTTCTTTTTTCCTTCTAACGGGGTCCAGTTGAGTTTTAGTGGATGTTGGATTTGCCGGGATTGGTTGTGTCTACTGTACAGTACTGGGGTTTGGAGGCGAGTGATGGTACGTGAAGAGGAAGAACATATGGTGGGATGCGTAGTAGCAGTTTGTGTCCTGTCTTTTTTTTCTTTTCTTTTTGTCTCTGCCCCTTATTTTTATTTATTTATTTATTGGGGTGTAGTGCTGGAGTGATGTTGTGAGTATCAATCATGGGTTGATCGATCGATCGGTTGGTTGATTGGTTAGTTAACTGGCGGCTTTAATGAAAGCATATGGGTCTTTCTTCTTATTTTTTGGTTGGGTTTGGTGGGTGTGAGCAAGGGGCCTAGGGAGGGAGGGAGGGAGTACTCGAGTAACCCAGGCTCGTATTATAACGATCGTGTTGGTGGTGGACTAAGATGGACTATTTGTGGGAATGAGTTATTGGGCTCGGGGAATGTCGGGTATGAAGTATAATACATACTAGAGAGTAGGGGTTCTTTTATTAAAGTGATGGGGTGCTTTTGGATGAGTGAAGGTGCTTGGGAAACCCTCCCCTCCCCCCCGCCTATAAAAAATAAATAATAAAAAGCAAAGAAAAGGAAAGAAAATAGAAGGGTTTGCTTTCTTTGGATCGTTCGGGGTTAGGTAGTACAGTACGTGTGACGTTCTGGGGTCTTGCCTAGTACTGTACTGTACTTTTGCGGACTTTATGGCTGTTATGACTTTAGTGATTCACCACTGTGCTATCATACTCACAATTTATTATCCTTTCAACTTTTTCTTCTTCTTTCACTAAAGTTGCGAGTATACACGATATGCATAGCATACAGTCACTAGTGATGGGTTAAGGTATGGTGCCAGTTTAGTACCGATATAGTACTGCAATGGCTAGCAGAAATTTTCGGGACTTTCGGGGGAGAAGTATGACAGAAATTATCTTTACCGTGGCCCGTTTTATCACATAAGTCCCTAGTATGAAGAGACCGGACATAGGAGGGATCCTGGGAGCTGAATTTAGTAAATTTATGGGCCCTCAGGTGTGCACAAACAATGGGCCATTAAAAAAGTTTTAACTCCGGTGTTTGGGTTCTACATGCCTGGGACTTGTATTATAGTACGCGGTCTCGGAGCTTCGGATTATGGGTTTTTCAGTTTTACCTACCGTAAGTACCGGTACTGGTACGATTGGATTACGCTGGTGTTGGACACTCTGTCCGGGCTATGATATAATACTAGTAGCTAGCTGATCTCCCAACTGTTTGTGTGCGGGTCTTATTGGGGGAAGAAGCTTTGCTAAAGTCAGTGGGGGGCAGTGCTTTTTCTTTTTCTTTTCCAGTGATGCTTCGTTACTTGTGAGGGGGATATTATAGAGGGGAAGGGGGAAGGAGGAAGGGAGGGATCTGGTTAGATGGGCTGATTATTGAGCGCATCCACCTGATAATTCGATCATAATATTATTTTTGTCTTTCGTTGCAGAGCACCATGTATAATATGAATCGCCATCATCATCAGCCTTGTAGCATTCTCAGTACATTGGGAATTGTACCGGTATTGGATTTACTTAAAGAACTCTACACACAGGCGACCGTTTGGGGGGACTGATTGACTGTAATGGCTGGAGGGGGGGGGGGAGGAAATTATGAACCCCACCTTCCCGAAGTCTTTACTAATTAGCCTCCCAATGGAAACCGAAGAGTGAGCAATCTGCTCTTAGAAGCGTTACAAGTCCTCTCCCTAGAGCCTTTTCGAGCCCACTATAACCATTTATGTCTTATGATAATCCGCTCCTGATCAGCCTTCCAAACTATCAACTGTTCATTTTGTTCGTCTGTGTACATCTAGTGGGTGGCTAAAAACTCAGTAAACCCCCCCACTGACTTGGGGGAAAAAACAATAGTACATTCACTTCTGTACGGTGAATTTTCGGGTACTGTAACGTTTATGCGGGTTTCTTTTCCTGCAAAACATGTTAATCCCCGTTATTATTTTTGATATCCGCGTATCTTGTAGGCTGAGATCTGGTTTAGTGTCGTTAGCTGTTTTTCTGAGAAATGCTCTCTAGGCTGCTGGGTAAAAGGAGATCGTAGATAGCTTTATCCCAGTGAGAGATTTTAAAGTAAAGAAGGTTAAAGGGAATCCCTAGCTTTTGTGCTAAGCCTTTGATGTTCGTAGTCTTGAGGGTTACTAGAGGGCTATTGTGGGCTTCGTGGTCAGTAGTAGTGTGCATGGCTTCCTTACTTTACAGCTCAAAAGTATGGGATAGAGTTCACAGGCTCTTTTTGTGCGGTTGGAGTTTGTGGTGGCATATAAGCACTTCCTAATGTTTGTGAGTATATAAGTTAATTTTTGTGCTGACTATTTTCACGGTCTTGGGGTGGTTTCTAGGCCATTGCAAAATAGAATCTATTTGTGAACTTAGGATCTAGGTTGGATTTCAGGGCCCTCTTTGAGCGCGGGATTCTTGGAAAGAATAGCTTTTCCATATTTGTAGTACCAAGGTGGTATCTTCACACTTAGTGATTGACTTAGGTCATATCTTTTGGTGGTCCCGCTGGGGCTATGTTCATGACGGATATCCTTAGGCCACAGGCTGGGCGAAGGGGTCTATAAGCTTAATAAAGGCTGCTAGAGCTTTTCCCCTCCTCTCCCTCGAGAGACCGGGAATGACGTGGTAGTAGTGGTGGTGGTAACAGAGCAGCGGTGAGGGTGAGAGTGAATAAAAAGGTTAAAGCAGGCAGAGAAGGTAGGAAGTGAGGAAGAAAGGTGAAGGAAGGAGCAAAACAGGTGTCTCGGGGGATTCATACCCCCTGTGAAGAACTAGGGTCTACTAGACAAGTGCAAAAGAGCAGTGTCAAGGAGGGACAATACCTGATGGGGAGATGGATCTGACTATGACCTTAGCAGCGATTTTTTAAAAGGCTTGAGCTATTGGATCCACGATGAGCAATGACTTAGTAGGGGAAGGGAAGGGAAGTAGTAAGCGAGAAATATGAGCTGCTAATTAGTGTAAGAGGGAGAGGCTAAACGAGTTCGATTCGAAAGATATTGGCAAACGCTACGGGATTAGCCCTCCTTTCATACTCATAGCCTCTCACTCGAGACTGCCGGGTGCTAGAAGGGAGTCTGGAAGAGGGAAGTATGGTAAGTAAGGGGACAGAACAGTCTATCCCCCCTTCAAGGATAAGAGGGGTATAGTTTGCCTTGAAGTTAATTCTATGATATAGCTACGCAATGTCCTTAGATCTGAAGTACAGCACCACGTAGCTGGAGGAAGTATCTGGAGACTTGAAGGAGGTAAGGTAGGGGTTTAGATGGTTTGACCATTGGCGTAACAACAGGTGTTCGCGCAAGCGAATCCTTACATGCTCCATAATAGCCATATTCAGAATCAATTCAAATTTTATAGGCATGGAGGATAGTTGATAGAGTTTACACAAACGTGATGCTACAGGAAAAAGCCTTAATATTTGGTATACCATCCCTTGGCGTTCGCTACGGCAGATACCGGTTTAGTCATAGATTCCCCAGTGCCCCCCCAAAAACGAGTCCTCTCCCTGGGTTCCCTTGTCTGGACCTCATCTAAGGGGTCGTCTTTGATCTTACAAATGTCAGGAAAGTGCTTATATAATTTCTCCCTAAGTCATTTTTAGTTCTTGATTGGATTGAGATCAGAGCTATGTGGCTGTTGCATCACCTTTAATTGTTCTATTCAAACAAAGCCATAATGTCTTCCCCAGTATGTATTTTTTTTCATTATCCTGCTGAAATACAGTGTGCCCAATTGCATCTTCTACCTCTCGCAAAGTCTAATAAAATATTCGGGTCCTGTAATATTTCTATATAATACACTCATCTACCCACCCTTTACTCAAAGATGGAAACCCAAGAGTCCTTCTTCCCCTAGATGTGACCTCAGACTATCAACTCGATATCTGGCCCTTTACAACTACATGGATACAGTCTTTATCCCACCTTTCCTCCTATATTCTGAATACTCAAACTGCTCTATAACTCTTTCACTCTTCTAAAGAGCATTCATCCATGGAAATGATATACTTGAAATCCCCCCTCATTTAATCCGCACACTTCTGAGCCCAGTTTAATAGTAGATTAATTAATTAATTAATTAAATTGTCAGAAAAGAACTGCTGTTGTGGTTGGTCAACTGTGTGTAGTAAGGTGGTGACCACATATTATAAGGTATCAATAACTGGGAAGATTAACTGTAAATGTGTAACGCTCATTATGTAGCCGCTTAGGGAGCAATAGCGGGAGGTAAAGAGGGAAACAAATAGAAGATAGGGAACCTGAAAGAGGTGGGGGAATTAAGTTACCCTTAAAGCGATCTGTTTTCAATGCTAATCACCGGGCCTATAGACTCCTGTCAGGCCTGATAGGCTTCGTCAGGCTGATCGAATTTGGCCTATATCGGCCTAGGCTATTTGCTGGAGTGGCCCGCCATGGCCTGGCTTACGGCTTATAGGCCAGGAAACGAGCAGCCTGGCCCGTTAGGAACACTGGGCTTCACTGTTTTGACTAACATATGAGGTGTCGTTATTGCTTGGTTCTGCCCACGAAGGATCGTGGTGGCTTTTTAGACTCTCTCATTAAGTAGTGATATATATCTGGCTGTATATATAAGATTTGTTCTACTTGGGGTTGAGAAGTTTTCTTCTGTCCTCCACTTCTCATAGTACATGTAGAGATTTTTAAGGGTCGAGAAAGGGCAGATTATTTGCTTCCCGATCTAGGAATAGGAGGCATTTTTGCATCTAAGTACAATGATCTGACCTTTCTCAAAGCCCTAGAGATGCCCAGTCCGTAGGATGACATGGTGGAGTGGTGATGTTCGGGAGTGGTGGGGTTGAGATTGGTTCAATTGCTCGGTTTACTGCTACTTTGACTTAAAGTAAACACTCGCAATGGCAATGGTTACTGTGCTGCACAAAAGGGTTTACCAGCAAATCTTCCGGTGGGCCAACAAGTAGAAGCAAAAAGGATATACCGTAAAATTGAGCGAATTTTGTAACAACCTACAAGGCAGAACAGGCAAGAGGAGTTCTGAGAACCTATATGTCAGATAAGTGCCCCCACTATCCCCAGGTTCGGATGAGGAAGGAATCTGGTTTGGCCTGCTAATTATATAGATCTGATCATGTTTTTATCTCTATATAAAATTCTCCACCTTGCGCTCACCGACCCCTGGGGCATTACCAACTGAGTATCAGTTCGATCACTCGATTTCTCTGCAAAAAATAAGAAAAGAAAGACGAGGGATATGTAAGAAAATCCTCTTTTGAGGGGTTAGTGACTTCCGACTGCGATATATATATGCAGGCCCCCGAGATGGAAGAACAGCTCGTATCCGCATAAGCTATGAGAGCCCCCGGTCAAGCTGGTTGGGTTTTCTTTTTGATGGCATTATACCGGCAATACTAAATAATCAAGGAAATCCTCCGCTTTCACAGCTTATGATTTTATAGACGGTGGATGATAGGGCCAGTCGATCGCTTGAATCCCTAGACCTGAGGAGGGGCAGGATCTTCTGAACGAACGTCCCAAAGCACCTCAACAAGTCTACAATGGTTGATCTTAGTTTGAAAGCCCCAGCACCACGTCAAGGTGTCAACCACGCTGGGGTCCCACGAGCCATCCGCTGGTTAGCCAACCCACGTTGGACGGATGATAGTCGAAACTATGTTATACCATGGCCTAAAGTATCCTTTGTTAGGCACCCCTCCTTATGAGGCGTGTTACCGCTGCTCTTGAGCAACAGTAAATACTGCTCGTGGGAGCCGGGACACTCCCGGCGGGCAGGCGCTCTGGCTGTCGTCACAGTCCTAGAGCTCCTCCGCAACAGTGATGCAAGTTCCATGGAGAGGAAAGAAGGGGATTTGGGGGGGAGGTGGGGGGTATTTATAGGGAGCCGGAGGGTGTGCTAAGAAAGGGTTTTTTTTTTCGTTTTAGGGTTATTCAAGGGAGGATGAGGTCTAGCCCGCAACCTCTCACCAGGCTCTCCGAAGATAGGGAACCTGCTCTTTAATATTCATCCAGATCGCCGGGCACAGTACAGTACGATACTCGCTCAGCGCAGCGCAGTGCGGAGTCTGGTAGGTTGTTGCATTTGCCGTAATATACCCCATTTTTCTAACGATCCTGTTATAAGTTCATCAAAACTAAACACTGCTTGACTGCTTGCTAACTGTACCGTAATTAATTGGCTTTTGAACATCCTAGCCACTTCTAGAGCAAGGCATTACGATATCACTCAGGGAATGAATCCTTATCTGGCTAGTGAGCGGATAAAGATTTGTTTTTTTTTGTTTGAGTTTAAGGATATCTAGCTGTGTCTGCCCTTTTATACGAGAAGGGACTTTATCGTTAGCTATCGTCGATAAATGTTTGTAATCTTTTCTCTTCAGGGAATGATGCATCTGCTCTTATAACATTATCAGTGGACATTCATACAAATCGAAGACCGGTGGTGGAAAGAGGGCAGATTTGGCTAGGAACGGCACAAGGATTTGGAAGGGGGGTTCCGGATTATAGATGGATGGTTGAATGTCTTCGGATTGGCTTATCGATAAAAACACAACAAAAGAGTGCTATAATATGATATTTATGACCTGATTGTAACATCCTTCAGGTCATTGAGTCTGGCTTTCAAGAGTCGTTTGGTGCCAAGGGCTGAATGGAGATTGACATGACCCGAGTGAGCACTTGTGAAGACTGGTTGGGGTATAGTATATCATTCTATCACGGACTAATCGCTCTGGTATATCACGGCCGGCTAACATAATACCATATATACGGAGAGAGCTACAAGGCGCATTGCCCATAGCAGGGCTTTACAAGGCACAAAAAACGAGTGCCTATCACAACAATGCTATAATGCTGGTGTCACATCGTTTCCATAATATGAGTATATATATGGCCAAAAAAAATTTAAAGGACTACCAACCCTCCTTACCTAAAAACCTCACGCTCAAGACTTAACTTCCGCCATACCGTACCAAGCAATAACTGCCAGTCCCAAGACCCCGGAAACACAGCTAAAAACCAGTGCTATTATCCCTCTCGCAGTAAATCTGCTAACCATCAGTGTCCCACCCAAAATGCAAGGACCTAATGAAAGAGGAGGAAACGCACCCAGACGGCAACCTCCCCGGTGACCGATTCTCCCCCCGTAGATCTAAGAAGTCCGTATTCCCCGCCGCATTCCCTTTGGTCGGCAAACCAGCGCCTTTACACTGGCTTATATGATCCTCTGGTATTTTCATGCTCTTTTGCATTTCTAGTGGAGCTTCGACCATGGTTGCAGAGAGGCCGCTGACCATATGCCATTCTAGGTGGCAGTGAAAGAGCCAGATCCGTGTGGGATATTAGCTAGAGCGAGGGGGGGTGGGGAGGAAGGGAGACATATCTGGATTGTCAGCACGGAAACGAAGGGCTAGGTTTCCGTTTGGTCGCACGAGGACAACATCCCTACGCATTGGGATTTTTGGGGGGTTTGGTGGGGATGTGAAATTGTAAGGTCCTGAGTCATCTGGGCTACGGTGGACGAGTTGGAAGTTGTGGCCGTCTATAACTGTTAGTGACAATCGGTTCCTAGGCGGAGGGAATGAGTGGGGCGGCTACGAAGATGGAAGGGATGTTTTCCCGGATCCAAATTGTTTAGGATGATCTCGATGACTTGATTATGTTTCAAGATGAATGGGTGAGTGTCACGGCCATATATCACGGGATCTGTGGCATACTCGCCCGCGGAAAGCGCGGTGTAGAGTGTTGGTACTTTTGGCGCTACGTAAGTTATTTCGTTGAAGAAGGCGCTGGGTATATTAGTAGATGATTTATTGATAGGGCGGTAAAGAGAGGTGTACTAATTCGCTCCGTCATTGAGATTGTCCATCACTACATCCAAGTTGAAAGAGTAGTCTGGGTTTTCCAGGAGGACTTCTCCGTCTTCGGGCTCTAGTAGGAAGTCATCGAAAGGATCGAATTCCGGGATTTCCTTTGCCGGAGAGTTTTTATTTGAGTCGGAGTATACTAGGTGACCGGTCACATTTGGATCTAGGCCCTTTGGAACTTGATCGAAGAGATCCTAGCATTACCCCATTAACACCACTCTTAAATACCTTGGAAGCAGCACCATACCTGATCCATACTCCCCACGAACGGGAAATTCTCCCCCGTACTATTCCTCATAGTTATCAACACCGAAACCCTCTGGGCAGCCGCCAAATATAGCATCCCGGCCTCCATTGGCTTTGTATAAACGCCATCAACCTCTACAACTCTCATAGTGTGGCCCTCGAACCAAACATATTGCGCAGCAAACGCCCCAATATTGATCATCCTAAAAAGGTACGTCTTTCCAGGTTCTACTTTAACCTTGGTATCCTGAGCTTCGTTTATGAGTGCGCATTGAGGGACTGGCTCTGCTCCTGTGGGGTTCGCTACAGAGAGGAAGCGGGATATGAGTTTCGGCATTTGCTCGTGATACCAGTCCGAGAATGTTAACACTACTTCGGAGTCGTAGAGGGATTTCTGGGGTGAATTGTCATCGTGCACTATGAGTGCTCCACGAAGGCCGTCGGGATATTGGCCTTTTACGTGAGAGTGGTACCAGTAGGTTCCTGATTGATTCACCTATTTTGAATGGAGCCTTTAGTCCAAGTTTGAGAATTGGGAACGGGGGAGGTGAACACACTGACCACAAAATCATACTTAAAACTTTGTCCCGGAGCAACAGGACATTGGGTAACCTCGACCGGCCCATCCATATAACTCGTGCCATTCTGGAAGATGCCATGGAAATGGAGACTGGTATTTTGGTCCCCTAGCCCATTATACATATTAACTATCAATCTATCACCTTTATTCACTTCAATGGTAGGTATTGGCCATTTCCCGTTAATCCCTATGGTTCGCCTTGGGAAGAGACCATCAGGATTCGCTGTGGTCCATGTTATATTGAAGTCGTATGTCACGGTGGCCGCGAGGACTGCGGTGACCGATGACAATAATAATGTCAGGGGGAGTGATGAGAGCATTGGGAGCGCTTGTCTTGTGTTAGGGTGGTTGGGGAGACGGGCTTCTTAATACCAAGATTAAACGTTGGCCATGCAAGTCCTTGTAAGACGGCAGGAGCAGGTGATAATAGCCGGGACACAGCACTTGTATGTACGCTCGAGTCAACAGCATGCTACGGGACTCGCTACCGGGAGGAAAAAAAATGGCGTGACAGGAATTGTCCTTGCAGACCAGGAAGCAAAAGTCGGCACGGTTACGGTGAGTTAAGCATGTCTTGCGGGGATTCGAGAGCGAGCAACGCACATATCGGTAATTGAGTGGCGTGCCCCCAATATTCCCATCACTTTCCCCCCCTTCATATGAGCCCACTCCGCGATATAAGCCCGTCCAATTCACACTCCGAATACAACACCGCAAACCACCCCGTAACGGAAGCCCGCTCAATAATTCCACCAACTCCCCAACTACTTGAAACCTTCCTGGTGTGACAAAGGTGATTTTTTTCTGCTTTCGGTTCTTGGGTTAGAAAATAATTGACGATGGTCAAAGAGTTGGAGAAGAAGCAAATTCAATGACATTTGTATTGGCTGGGGTAGGGAGGGGGGGCGCATTATCTGATGATACAGTGGTCGTTAGTGTATGGTTATCGCGGATCAAACCCTCGATCAAAAGAGGAGGGAGGTGCATGGGGCAGAGGAAAGAGGGTGTGATGGGAGGGGGGAAAGAGGGAAAAGCATTAGCGAGGCCCCGCCAGAAACATCGGTGAAAAGAGGGAACCACAAGCCACTCGGACAGACGCCGAGTGGTTAATTTACTATGGGGACATCACCCACTGACCTCCTCACTTGCAGCATTTTATCAAGCTTGCCAAGTTTGCTCCAGGAAAGTTTCCTATTCAGGTTTAGCTATCCAGGTGGGAGTCCGAGTGGCTTGTGGCCTGGTCTGCTTCATTGGGGGTTCTGCTGAAGGATTTTACAGTTAGAAAGCCTTGTAGAGTGAAGACAGGGACTATAGGCCATAACCCAGTACCATTCATCCTAGCGGAATCCTTGCCCCTCTCCGACGACATAATATGCACAATGGAGTAGTATCTCCTGTTTCGAGGGATGTCCTGAACCGTTTGATTTTAATCTATTGATTGTGAGTTATCTAAAACAAATCAGTAGGAAGTGGAGATAAGAGGGGATTATCAGATGACCCTATTGCACCCAATCCCTTGCGGTATCTGATCCTAAATGGATAGACAACTTAGACCATGGTGCCACTACTCGTACAATGCAATACCTTGCCCTTTTGCTGGGAAAGCCATATTACAGGAATATGAGCGATTTTCTCGCTATGGTGGGACCCCTTGAATCCGCCCATCCCGGCGCCCCGAGGCTATTCTTTGAATGGCGAAGACTCCCGAACAGCAACACCCGTTCCACATATAAAGCTATCAACTGATAGATTAGAAGTTAGACAATAAGACAATAGGTGCGAATTTAATAAATATTAGATTTTGACTAAGTTGTGGGGGTTTGAAAAAAGGCAGTTAGGGGGACAATGTGGAACCCATTTGATGGACCAGTTAATATGCCGAGAGAGCTTAGTTGTGAGGGGCCTTTTGCGAGAGGTTAATCCTTCAGCACTCGAGCAAGAGATACAGGGGTATTTTTGGGCATTGTAGTGCAAAAAAAACTACTGTACTTGTGTCTCCCGGTACCATATGTACAGTACCGTATGCACCAGCCAGAGCTCTGTGTCAGGCAATTCTCGCCCTTTCCTCCCCATCACATGAGTTTCCCCTTCTTCCCGCTCGCGCAACCATTTCTATATCATATTTCCCATCCTATATGCAGCACGAGGTCTGCCGGTACTCGGATACCAGGGCCAGTTCTTGAGCGTTCCCAATGAACAGTCGCTTCTGATGTGCAGTTAACTTAAGTCTACAGTATTGATTCCAAGAGAGAATAAATTCCCTGAATGTTTTACGATTTTTTATTTGCTAGAAGGGGTATCTACCGAAGTTTGAACCAATACGACGGTGCTCACGGGCCAAGTCCCCCACACAAGTACAGTACTCTACTAAAAACGCCTCGGTTTCAGACCCACATTATCATCCTATCATATGAGAGCCCTCCCATCTTTCTTTTTTTCAGCTTTCGATTCAATTGATAAGATAAATGTCCAACAATCAAATCAATCTTGCGATCAGATCAGATCAGTTCATCAGACAACAACGAGGCCTAACGGTACTGAGTAGTTGGATCCTGGTCCCCCACAACATTTTTCTTTCTTTTTCCTGTGCAAGGAAGGGAGGAATGAAGCTTGACCGCACTCTCGATCCTCGCGGGGATTCGGGCGTATCGGCACCTTCGGACTACTGTTAACCATAAGTGAGGGGCGATTAATTTTTGGCCTGGGGGTCAATAGTATCGCTTTTCGCCTTCTTGCATTTGCCTTTTAATTTTTACAGGGAGTGGGGGGGGGCACAGTACGGTAGTGTGATTGAAAGAGTTCCAAGGCTTTTCGGCATATTGCAGAGTACAGGACATTGCAGTTTAGTACTTTTTGGACCAATTGAACTTTTTTCTCTTCTCCCCGTGAAGTCCATTATCCACCTTTATTTCTCCCTCTCTGCTGATATTCCCTTCCTTCAATCTTAGACAAAAGTCCCCGGGTTTTGCAAAGAAGTAAAGATGCCAAACGTATTCGCAGTTCCAGGTGACTATCTCCTTACCTTCTCATTTCTCCCTCTCTATTGAATCACCCCATTACAATACCCCATATTTCACGAACTCTCCATCTTCAAGTCCTCAAGACCCAATCAAAAACACACCCCCTCTCAACACGTGGTAGCTTACAAACCACAGTATTCTTCGTAGTCTTCCGCGAAACAATCGAAGCCGGAATTATAGTCTCCGTCCTCCTCGCATTCCTCAAGCAAACCCTAAGCGCAGAAGACGAAGCAACCTACAAACTCCTGACCCGCCAAGTCTGGATCGGTCTCTCCGCTGGCCTCTTCCTATGCTTCGTGCTAGGAGCAGCATTTATTGGTGCATTCTACAGCATCGGCAAGAACCTCTGGGACCAGAGTGAAGACCTTTGGGAAGGAATATTTTGTCTGCTGGCTTGTATCATTATCACTGTTTGTCCTCCTTTCTGCCCCAAGCCATCTACGGCCCGGTAAAGCAGAGCAGAAGATTGATAATAAGTAGATAATGGGTGCCGCAATCCTCCGTATCTCCAAACTCCGTGCAAAATGGCAAATCAAAATCACCGAAGCCCTCAAATTGAAAAAGAGCCAGACCCTTGGCTCGTGGACTAAAAAATATGTTATGATAATTCTTCCCTTCATAACCGTACTCCGCGAAGGGCTAGAAGCTATTGTCTTCATCGGCGGAGTCTCGCTGTCCGAGCCGGCTAGTGCATATCCTTTGCCGGTCGTCGTTGGCATGCTGGCTGGCATTGCAATTAGTTGGGGGATTTACCGCGGGGGTAATTCGCTAAGGATTCAGTGGTTTTTAATCGCGAGTACCATGTTGTTGTATTTGGTTGCAGCGGGGCTAGGATCTAGAGCGGTTTGGAAGTTCGAGATGTATAAGGTTGGTACCCTGGTTTGCGTTACGGGCAGGGTGCTAAAAGCGAGTAGTTCAAAAAGCTTGTTGGAGGGGATGTAGGTGAGACCGGCACAGGCCCTGGATCGTATGATATCAGAAATACAGTGTGGCACGTCAATTGCTGTTCTCCGGGCTCTGGAGGTGGCGCTGGGTGGGGCATTTTCAATGCTAGTAAGTCCTTATGTGCCCCAATTCGGGCCTTGCACTAATTGAAAAGTCCTCGGATGGCAAAATACCGCTACATATGGCTCCGTCCTTGCCTATAACGTCTACTGGATTATAGTCTCTCTGGGATTTATGTTGATGCTGTTCCACGAGAAGAGGGGGCATTACCCATTTATGAAAGCCCCGGTTTCTAACCATGCTCCGGAGGAGGGCTCAGAAAGCAGTGCAGGGGGTGCTATGGCCGGGGGCACTCTAGGGGAGAAGGTGGCGCCAACTGCCGAAGCCACAGATAAAGTGTAGCCATGTGCCATTCCGGATATAGGAGGGAGAGTGCGAAATGACAAACTTGTTTATGACTGACAAAAATTGCCGAAGAATGTCCGTCCATGATTCGTAAGTGCAATCACATATAGTCACTCGCTCGGATAGCCCAACTAAAAGCTCAATCTCATGACCAACCACCCCAAATGCTTACTCCCTAGCTCACATCCACTATATATACGCATTTCCCAAGGATTACAGGCCATGCCACAAACTATGGTAAGAGAAACATCTGGTATACATAGTGAGATATCATACCTCTCAGCCAAAACCCCTGGAAAACATTCCCCATCAGAGTCCCAGTTACTGGACCCCCCACTAGATATAATAATAGATGAATAAACCAAACTATGATACTCCGCATAGATAACAGAAACCCTCGACAGAACCCTAGACCTCATCCTCCCTTGAATAACCCTAGAACGAAATTTTTTTCTTGGCACACCCTCCGACTCCCTATAAATACCCCCCACCTCCCCACCAAATCCCCTTCTTTCCTCTCCATGGAATTTGCATCACTGTTGCGGAGGAGCTCTAGGACTGTGACGACAGCCAGAGCGCCTGCCCGCCGGGAGTGTCCCGGCTCCCACGAGCAGTATTTACCGTTGCTCAAGCGCAGCGGTAACACGCCTCATAAGGAGGGTGCCTAACAAAGGATACTTTAGGCCATGGTATAACATGGTTTCGACTATCATCCGTCCAACGTGGGTTGGCTAACCAGCGGATGGCTCGTGGGACCCCAGCGTGGTTGACACCTTGACGTGGTGCTGGGGCTTTCAAACTAAGATCAACCAATGTAGACTTTGTTGAGGTATCATATGTTTCGTTCGTTATTGGAGGTCTAATTATGCCAGCAGCCCAACAACAGTAAATGGCAAAGTCAGGATTCTATCATACAATGTATCATAATCTGAAAAATTGTCAACGAGCAAAACCACTAAGTTACTACCGAACGCAACGGTATATAGCAAGATATTCAATTCGAGGGCCTACCGTATAAACCGAAATAATTGGGCATCACGCTAGGACGTTGGAGTTGCCTCTCCTAGTAAGGTCTGTGTCTCAAGTGAGGGCTGAGAGTGAGTCTTCTCGCGGTGTTTTCCCCCCTAATCCAGAGGGGGGGATTCTGGACGTCCTAGCGCCATGCCCAATTATTTCGGTTCTTACGGTATATAATCCCCCGCACAGTACAGGTAACTATAACTCCTCAACTAGGGCACCTATATCTCGAAAAACCCAGACGAACTCTCCAACTGACTCCGTAGAGTAGATCATTCCTAAGGAGTGACCTCCCCTTCCCTTCCCAGTGTGCCAAACTGTTTTTTTCATCAGTGAAAAACCAGCGCTATAATATAATAGAACAGGTGAAAAATAAGAAAGAGAAGAAGTTATATTATACCTACACATCAATCTTATCCAAGCCCCTTGTATAATATTATATTATACCCTTATCAATCCTCCTCCACCACAACCACAACTCCCTATTACTATTACCCCTGAATAGCACTATATAATACCCCCCCCCCCCCTTTTTTTTTCCCCCATACGTTATTGTATTGTGTTGTGTTGTATTTATTTACTCTAGAGTCTAAGTTTTGAGTTGGCTAAGATTGGTTGGTTGGTTAATTAGTGACTATGGTGTCATACGGGTATTATATCCATGGACTTTGCACTGTAGCAAAAGTCTTGATTGAGGAGCGGTGGTAGTAGTAGTGGTGCGCTATACTATACTCGAGCAAGACACAAGTAGGCATGAGATCATCGCGATTCTTATACTATAGTAATCATGACGGCCCGAAAGTCTAATAAGTGAGTAAATACGGTAAGAGTTCCTCATCTACTACGATAGTGCAGTAAGTTAATGCAATAGCAAGCATTGTTCAAACACTAGTGCTCATATCCCATTGAATAAAACGGTACTGGGATGTCTGCTCGATAAGAGATTGGCAGATACGACACGCTATCAACATCTCAATCACGGACTGACTGACTGGCGATAAGCTGCAAGCTAACAGATCTGCAGTAATCTCACTTTGTAGACGCCCCCAAGGCAACCTTTCAGGCAACCTTTCACATACCGTATCTAGCCCACTCCGTATCGCCCCCGAGCTTCTACTGAGGAATGAAAAGAAAGTAAAAATCCAAACCTCCGATAATTCCCATCGTATCAATTAGAAAAGACAAACACCATTACGCACGCCCGTGCAAGAAAGGGGAAAAGTTGAACACCCCTCTCAACGTCTAAGACCTATCTCTAAAAGATGTCCTCCACTTGAACCCATCCACCACCCTCCGCCACCTCATCTCTGTTTTTCCAGTACTCGCCCCTAAAAACCCAGTACTCTTCGCCAGTCAGGTCGCAAGTTCCCTTGTTGAACCATCTCGGCTTGTATTCGATACCAGCTTCATCTCTCTCCCTTCTCTTGGCTCTCTGCTTCTCCTCAAGACGATTCTTCTCCGTAGCGGCGAAATCGTACTCTCCTTCTTCCATCGCGCGCTGATCAGGTCTCAACCTTGTGTCCGTAGGGCAAAGGACGGGCTTCAACTTCTCCGGTAGGGCATTGAGAGTGATGGCGAAAGGGGTAAGGTTAAATGGAGCAGGTGGGCGAGGGTGGCTCTGCCAAACCAGGAAGGCGGCACTGGACCCAGGATTACCACTGTGAGCACTGACAGCATCTTGGGGTGAAATGACGGCATCGTATCCATGGCTCAGGCGGGCGTAAATCTTATCGTTCCACCGGCCGCCGATGCTCCATATTTGTGTGCCATCACCGTCCAAGACTCGCCCTTTGACTTCGTATCCTGCGCCTCTCCATCCACGTGCTTTGAAATCGAGAAGACCAGTGTCCCCTGTTGTCCAGTTTTTGATTTCCATAGGCCCGTAATTGTCAACTGTTGGACTCCCGGTGATGATACCAATTACCGAGCTTGTAACCTTCTTCCAGGTATACAACTCTTCGGTGCCATCGATAGTTCTAAGCCTCAAAAACCAAGTCCCTAATGGGTTAATATCGAAGCTCTTTCCATAAAACTTCGATTTCACAGCAGACTCTCCCCAATAATCCCATTTTTCGGCCTCTGCCCATGCGGCCCCGATAGGAGGATGGTGGGACACCTGTTCGATAAAGAACCGATACTTCTTATCTGGGCGGCAGTATTCGTAGGTTTCTCCTAGTAATGGATTGAATGGTTTCGCCACACGGTTAGTCGTAGAGCTATACTCACTAGCTGCAAAGGCGGCAACGTAAACCATTCTCTCGGTTGACTCAGAGCGGTCAGCAGCTTGATCCAAGAGGTCCGTATATTCCATATCTTCGGCCACTCGTTGAAGAAGAGAAGTTGGCTCATTGAAAGATACAGGAAGTGTCATTTTTGTCATGTCTTTCCCGATCATAGATTTAAGAATTCCCTATTTGATGTCAACTCAAACAACGCCATCAAAAATCACCTTGAGAAGATTTACCCATAGGGATATTTTCGGACGGTCGTCTGCATCCATAGATAACCTCTCCCTTATACCATCTTCGTACCCTCTAAAACTACCCTTAATTGCGACCAGTTTCTTTTCCCTTACATCCCCTGAGGCGCTCTCGATTGGCGACACGGGTTCCTTAGGTTCACATAATCCTGGGCTCTTGATGTTAGTGGGCATTTCGGTCATAACTTCAACCTCCCCATTGTCAACAGCGTCAAAGAATTCGGCACTAGCGTCGCTATCACTGTCACTATCATCATCCAACCCCCCTCCGGCCGCTCCAATCAACGGGAGGTTTGTGCTATCCCTTCTAGCCACACCTTCGTTGTCGAGTTCCACTTCCTCAAGCTTCTTATTGACGCCCTTAATTTCTTTGGCCTGACCCTCTGAGAGTTCTCCGTGTGGGCTCAAAGGCATACTCTCGCTCCTCTTAAGAACTTCCTTTAATGCCTTCCTTGCCTTTTTCCTCCTCTGCCTCTCTCCTATAACCTTGCCCTCAAGTTCATCTTGCTCATGTGCGAGAAGGGCCATGTTCTCCTCCCATAACCTTCTCAATGCAACCTCCTTCTCCATCCTATATCTCCAGTAAGCATCCCTCTCTTTGCTCATTGACAAACAGTCACCAATGAGAGTCTTCAGGCTGGAAACAGCAGAGTCATAGCTAGTCAAGGCCGCAGTAACAGTGGGATCGCTCAGAGTCAAAGCAGGGTTATTAGCGTGTTCAAATTGCAGAGCAAGTACAACTTGCGATAACAAATCGAGTTGTAACCTTGTAGCATTTACCGTAAGTGCAAGGGCATCTGAAGAAGGAGGATCAGCATGAGCATGGGAAGATGAATCGTCATCATCAACATCCTGCCCCTCCTCAACTCCTTCGCCATCCTCACGAACCAGAATTCCCGGTGCGCTAACACTGGGTTCATAAGAATCGCTATCATCTTCGGCGAGGCCGCTGCCTCTCGTACGAAGGCTGCCCCGCTTGACATCGCTAATCATGCTACCTGCCTTGCTCCCACGCCTGCTCATTTCGGTTGTGGCTTCTCCGTCCTCATTCCTTGCTTGCTCCCGAATCTTTCCCAACTTCTCAGCCTCCCCTCGCTTTCGTCTCTCTTCCTCTCGCGCTTCATCTTTGGCGAACTGGATTGCATTATTGAGGGTCCAATACCAACGCTTAGCTTCAACAACATGGTTCGCCTTCAGGTGGTACTTGACACTGCTTTTACCGTGAATTTCGAAGCGTTGTTTGTCTTGGGGATCCATATGAAGTTTAGCTATCCTCATATTTATGGCGCCGCGACAGGCAGAACCAATATCATCTAAAAATCGTTAACCTATATTCAATGAAAATTCGCATTCGTGAAATTACCCTGATGTTTGTAATAGCTCAGCACACCATCCTCCAAGACAAACCATCTTAACTTATACCCAGTAGTATAATTAGTCCACTTTTTAAGATAACCTTTTGTCTCCCTGCCTTCTTTCCCACCAATGCTAGAAGAAAGTCCATCAGCCCCCATGGTAGGAGCACCGCTGACAGCTTCAGCTGCGCTCCCAAGTACGGCCCGTTCTTCGATTCCTCTCGCGGCGGCTTTTGCAGCTTCGCTCTTCTTTAACACGTTCTTGGTTTTTTCATCTTTGATCACATCTTGCGGCAATTTCCCTTTCTTATCCCTTCTGAAGGGGTCAGCTCCATGGAGCAACAAGATCTCGATAAGCTTGATATCTTTCTTCCTGGCGGCATCGTGTAATAACGTTGACCCGCCATTTGTGGGGGGTTCAAGAGTATTCAGATCCAACAGTCCTTTAACCCTCGGTATCTCCAAGAGGGTCTCTATTTCGCGGTAAGATTGGTTATTTATCAGGCTATAGAGCTCTTCAATGATCTCCTCGAGGTAAATGGATCTTGCGAGTTGGAGAATTTGGAATATTTGTGGAGTTCTGGAAACCTCAAGAGGAGTCCGATTGTTATAATTGTGGATGCTGTCGTTGATTTCAGGTTGTTTAAGGAGAAGAGAGACGACCTCAGTACGGCCCAGATGTGCAGCTACATGAAGAGGGGTATTGCCAGTATTGGGGTCTCGTTGATTGATATCCAGGTATGGTAGGCTCGATTCGGCATTCGGATCGGCTGTGGTTGTAGAAAGTATGTACTCTAGGACAGGAAGTTCTGCACATTGGACAGCAAGGTGAAGAACAGAAGATTTGGCAGCACCAGAAAAGGCCTCTGCCGAGGATCTAATGGAAGCCCCTGTTCCACTTTCCCCGTATGACTCGCGGATTGCGCGGGTAATTGCAGCAGTATCCCCACATCGAAGTGCCTCGTACAATCTAAAATTTCGCACTGTGTCTTCCACAGTCCTCCCACCACCACTACCACCACCAGGCCCAGCTACCAGAACTCCTGAGTTGGTAAGGGAGCCTGTTGAAGAGGATGACATCTCGGGCTGAAGTTCCGGTTTAACGGAGCCTCGAACCGAGCCTTTGACACTCGGCGCTGGGGTAGCACTCGGGGGTAATTCTATGTTTTGCTGGGAAGAACTCGGAGTAACTGCAGTCGACGCGTGTCGAGAATGGGATTTCGAACGATGGGTATGAGAGGGAGCGAGCAAGGAAACCATAGCGGACCGAGTTCGGCGATGTCTTTGTGGGGCGGGGGGAGAGGTTAGCTTCACAAGTAAAGAGGTGAAAGGTTTGAAAGGAAACAAAACAAAAGGAAAAAAGTGGGCTGGCAATAGAATAAAAAAATTTAAAAAAATCCGTACCCTTGCCCTTGCTGGCCATTCTCATCCTCCATGGTGCCGAGAGATTTAGTTTTTCACGCCTGAAGTTCTCCGGCAAGAGGGTTGAGGCGCGTGCCGAATGAATGTTAAGAAATGCGGGGCGAGGATTACGTAGTGGGGCAGAGCGTAATTATTTCCAAGCTTTTGCGAGGCCTCAGACACCGTCGGTGTAAGTTCCGGCGATGTCGAAAGACCAGATAACTCAGCCGGTAAGGCTAGGAATATCGCTGGAGACTGAAGATCAAGGGCAAGAAGCTTGGTCGAAGCTCAAGTGGAAGTGTAGAACAAGTTAGGGGAGAGATAACGAAAACAGACGAGGGAGGATTTCCCAGGTTGGGTGGTCACCTACGAGTACAGTACGTCAGCCGATGGATCGAGTAACTTATTGAGGACACGGCACCAGCAATCCGGAGTCTGCACAGTACTGCCCATACAGTAGATGCGAGGATAGGGAAGAAGGAGTGGATAGAAAGTGCCTTCAAACTGTCAGAGCATAGAAATTCTCAGAACTCATCGGCCCAGGGCGAGAATATTTATCATACGGCACTGCAGTGGCAGAGGGTAAGGTCAAGTCTGTAAGCTATTTTCAACGATGGTGCTGGCTACCTGTTTGGTTAACGGCCCCCTTGCATCTAGGTTCAAAGGACTAAAAGTTACGATACCGTCTCTATTTGTTACTCTTTAGTTCCCTGAATATTTCGAGATTAGGAATAAACTCGCGGTGGGGGCTATGTCGGGAGGAGACATACACAGTGTGTGTAGGAACAAGAATTAACATTTGACGTCACTCTGGATGTTCGAGTCTGTACCGAGTATTAAAGTATACTTCCCCTGCGTATCTACGTTCCCGACATAGCCCCCACCACGAGTTTAATCCAAGTACCGTGCTCGAGTATGGCAATCGTGTATCCAATCAAATTTATTGCAAAAACGAAGACATCGCATATGGACCGGACCCATCACAACTGTCGTAGGCAAGCCGTTTTATACTGGCAGCTGGTCATGCTGCAGCAAGAGCTCGCCGCCCATACCAACATCATAATATTATCAAGTTACTTGTACCTTTGGTAAAGATCTTGGGTTAACCTGAGGCCATTAACCGCGCGAAATCTGCACACAGATTAAGGGATGGAGAGGAGCTCGAATCCGTTGCTTCAATATCATAAAGTTTTCCTAGCTGTACCGAAGTGTTATCGTGTCTCTTGCGACGTCATCCTCCAGACACTCGGGCGGCCGAGTCAAAATTGGACAGCTACTGTACTCGAGTAAGATGGCAGCTCCCACACAAAGTGACCAACTTCTTCAGCTCGGCCGCGCTAGTACCCGGGGGGGGGACAAATCTCTTTGGCGACAAGGGTTATGTTTTCCGATTTTTAATGTCCCCCGAGTAGCTTACAGCCCATCGGGGAGAGCTTGCTGGGCCAACTAATCGCAAGCTGCAGTGGTTCGCGATCCTGGTTTTGGTCCATTCAAACGAAAACTTGGCTTTTCTGTCAGAGCCCACCTTAGGTCTCTGTGGCACAACAATGGACATGGATCTCCAAATGGTCTCTTTTCCACCTCTAACTCCAACTCTCCTGCATATTGTGGGCAGAGAAACATCCATGGAGTACCGGTAGTCGGGCTTCTTCCCATGTCTCCTAAAATAGTGACGACTGGGTCTCCACGAGATATTTTGGGAATCGTCCGAAGTTGCTCTGATCTCTGATCCCTGCATGGATCGCCACTGCCCAAAAAACTACCACCTAACTCCCTGGTGCCAGAGCTGCGTTGTTATTCCTCCCACAGTAGAGTTCCCTACTCGTACAGTGCCATGGTACTGTGCTGGTATATACTGTACCTAACACGGAAAGTTTGAAGTTGGCCACAGAGTGGCACGAGCCACCCAAGATCACGATTTGTCACTCAAACTACAAATAACACACGGCACTTGGAGCTTTTGTTGCTGGCAGCACCTATGGCACTCGAGCATACCAATACAAGGGCTTCCACAAACCACGCTCCGAAGGTCCTCGACGACTCTATTGTTGTTCCCCCGAGCATGATCAAATAAACACAATCACGTTATTTTCACGAGCCGTTCTGAATCATTGTTCCTACTTCTCACTATTCCTAAGTTATCAGGAAGCTTAAAGTACCGCAATTTACCTGATCCAGAACTACTAGTACAGCGCTCATACGGTGTCATCCATAATCAGTACTACGCCTTCCTCTTGTGGTGAAAACCCCTGCGGTTCCCTACATACCGTACTCGAGTACTTGTATTACGGCTGAATCTCACTGGCTTCCTTTCGACCAGGGCAAACACTATGTTATCGCACGGCAACAGAAAATTTTAAGGATAATTGGTTGCTCCTAGCAATCGTATTTTCTTTCGGCCCCGGTTTCTGTCTTCATCTTGCAAGGCATCTACTAGTACTCGGGGCAGCGATAAAATCCGTGAACACTGGGGTAGTGATTGGCGACAAGCTGGATAACCAAATATTCGGGCTTAGCCAGTTAGAACCTTGGAAAATCAAAATTCACCA
>Ga0307507_10005063_pt1 | contig 22216 bp, 16 predicted proteins | sample 7_EM_MG_FD_207223 | JGI IMG/M metagenome (GOLD analysis project Ga0307507, IMG submission 207223) | Populus trichocarpa ectomycorrhiza microbial communities from riparian zone in the Pacific Northwest, United States - 7_EM | ecosystem: Host-associated > Plants > Roots > Unclassified | place... | reverse complement strand
TATGCTCGGAAAGGGAGTCGGGGAACTCCCAAAGGGATTGTTGGCAAGAGACCGATAACTATAGTCGTAACCATTGGTTCGATCGATAGGAAAGAGTCGTGTAATGCCGGATAAGACTAGTGAATGCCTCCTGCAGGCAATGTCTACATATGGAGCCAACAATATGAGGATCGGCTATCTTCCATCCCAGCGAATAATCGTATGACATGCGAACACATGGAGATAATTCGCAAATCTATTTAGCAACGGATACAGGTTCGTATAGCCATCTAGGTGGACGGGCACTACACCCTCCCCATGAGAGAGGCATACGTAGCAATAAGTTGCGCAAACGAGAGTAGAAAGATGACGGATGTTCCGGATCAAGTCGGGCTCCCACTTCAAAGAACTCGAGCTAGGTGAAAGAAAGATACTTAGTTATAGGAAAAGATTATATAGCCCGCGAACACCCAGACGCGGAATATAAATATCGAGGTGTCTTCGTCGCTACTATCAATCATCACGCAACGAAGAAGAGACCTTAACAATATATACACGTTAAACAAATATTTATCGTTTGACCTACTATACTTCCATCTTGAGTTTCGTCTCCCTAGAAGTATTCTCCGAATCACCAACGATCGGGCTTAGGATATTCGCTAGTTCTTAGAATATTACCCCCATAACATTTGGCCTCTGCATCGGCTACACCATGGTATAAGGCACATCCCTAAGCAGGCAATACTAATGGAGTTGCTGACCCTTTTTTAGGCCCTGGCAGAACTTTACTCGATGGCTGATTACACCAGAACCCCAGGACGGATTCCAATTCTGTTTCCCGGAGGTTGTTTGGCTCGACGCCAGCTATGCGCCAGTATAAACCATGTCCCTGTGGCATCAAAACCCAGGATTTGGCGGTCTTCTGTGGAGGGGGTCTTAGGGAGCATACTGGCGGGACTTTACTCGATGGCTGATTTCTCCATGACCACGGAACGGATTCGAATTCTCTTTGCAGGAGGTCGTTGGGCTCAACGCCAGCTACATGCCTCTATAACGTACGTCCCTGTGGCATCAGAACTCTGGATTTCGCTGTCTTCAGTGGAGGGGGTCTTAGGAAGCATGCTGGCGGAATTTCACTCGATGGCTGATTGCTCCACAACCACCTAACGGATTCCAATTCTGTTTGCCGGAGGTTATTGGGCTTGACGCCGGCTACACGCCTGTATAAGGTACGTCTCTGTGGCATCAAATCTCAGAATTTCACTGTCTTCTGTGGAGGGGGTCTTAGGGAGCAGGCTGGCAGAATTTTACTCCATTCCAGATTACTTCGCAACCAGTTGACCGATTCCAATTCGGTTGGCGGGTGGTTGTTGGGCTCAACGCCAGCTACCCAATGGTATAAGAGACGTCCCTGTCGCATCGAAACCGATGAAGTCACTGTCTTTTGTGGATATACTAAGCTGGCGGAACTTCACCTGATGGCAGATTACTCCACAACCACTTGACGGATTCCAATTCTGTTACAGGGGGGTTGTTGGGCTTGACGCCAGCTACACGCCGGTATAAGGCCCATTGCTACGCGGTCAATAACCATGAGATTACCACTCTCACAAAGAAAGATAGCAGGAGTGATACCCTGAGGGATACCTGGAGGAGCCATGGGGAAGCCACATGTGAAGTGCCGCCTGGATTTAGTAGAATTAGAAATTCGATAGAAGACTATTTACATGGACTACTTGAGTGTAAAATATATGGTGAGCTAAGTCAGGAAGCAAAGTAGTGACCCTGACTCTGATTCCAGAGTGAATCCTGAAGATTAGGTTGCGTACATGGATGTGCCTGGCAAAAATGGTGTTACCCCGGTGACGCCTAGAAGATCTAGTGTTGAGCCAGGTGACACCCTGGAGATATGGTGTTGTGCAGGTTGCGACCAGTGAGAGTTATTGTAGGTGGATGCGTCCTGATTCGGGGGTGGTGTTATGTGTGCTAGGTGTGCCAGACGCAGTGGGCGCATCAGGTGCCAAGAATTAGTTTTGCTGATGGAAGGAGGGTGATGAACAAAATGCGAAAGGGCAATTCACAGGATACACCCTAACAAACGGAAATTTGAATCAACACCATCCCGTGGAAATCGTTCAAGTTGCCAGGTGGAAGGTTGAATCATCCTAAACCTAGGGAGCCAAGGGTAGCCGCCGTGGATGATGACCGCCAAGGGGCGAGCTCACGACAGACGAACCAAAGGCCACTGGCATGGATCTTTATGGAAGAGGAGAAGCTATAAAGGTCACTGGCAGTACGGGCAAGGATGTGTGTGTAGTCTGGCCTTTGAACGGGGGACCGAAATAATCTGAAGTGAACCCGTCAGATCATCCCCTTTGCATGCTTCAATTCCAAAAGCGTGATAAATTCCGCAGGGGAAAATGGTTGCACCTGAGTGTTGTACGGCGAAGACGTTCAGACATCTATATCAAAGATAAACTCAAGACAGCAGTGAAGAAACCCACCTTGAGTGACACGACCCGAAAACAGCTCCACTTGTTGGGTGGACTCCAAGGACGAACGACGGTTGGTAGAACACCTGGGAGAAGATAAAGACAGCATTACGAGAGCCAAGTACGGAACTCAAGCCAAGGTGATGAGTGAGAAACTGGCACCGGACGAGAGTGACACCAGCGTAATCGTCCCCGAGGCAGGTTTTTAAGAAAACAATCAAAAACGGTTAAAATAGGGGGTCCTCATGAGGAAAATTTACCCACGAGTGCTATGGGTCATAGTATATAATAACAAGACACGCCTTCTGGTTCTCATGACGGACGAAGCACGCCAACTAAGATTTCTCACATATTAGCTGGACAGCTTGATTGCACACCCAGAACCGCTACCCACTTCATGAAGAGACTTTAGCTCGGAATAATGGAATCATGCAATAGGTACGGTAGACTCCTTGTAACTACTGAGAAGTGGTCCAGTGTGGATAAGTCGGTTAGAACGGAAGGCGGATTTGAGCTGCAAAGCACAGATCACCAGACCAACTTTCCCTGGTATATGGGAATCCCTTGGCAGGGAATATAGACCACTTTGCAGTGTGCTGCCAAAAATACAAACAACCAAAGTTTGATCTTTCATGAAAGGTCCTGTATCCAAATCCTATTTATTGAAAGACTATTATATATTTTCAACATATTTGGTGAATGGGTAGACACCTATCTTAACCCAATACACAAAGTACGCAGATTACATATAATTGAGAAAAGTGTGTCTTAGGAGGCTTTAAGAGCCGAAACTACGCAGGCGCGGTAACAAACCCTGAATGTTACCACCATGAAGAGCATTTATGCACAATAGGGCCCAACCCCTAAGCCAACCAAGAACAAAGCAAGTCCGCAGACATTACGAATACCGCGAAGAAAATGCCTTCTTATTCATATCAGATAAACTGTATAAGATTAGAGTCTTACTAGACTCCAGCTCAAAGATGTTTTTCCTCAATCAGAACACCCCAAGAACTCTTAAAATACCTTACAAGAGAAGGGAAAATCTGGTTACAATAACCGCAATCAATGGCGAAATATCCTCCACAGGAGGAAAATACAGCTCAAACCAGATCAAATTAGAAAGCAGAACTAATGGACATATGACTATGGTCCCCTGCGAGATTGCTGAAGCAGGCCAGAATGATATGATAATACAGTTATGATAGTGGCACCAGGAACATTCGATAAAACATGTTAAAACCCTTGAAAGATGGTGTTTTTGAACACCCTAACTGTATGGAACATGTATAGGGTAAAGGCAAAGCTAACATGTTTGGATGGGACGAGCAGCTGGCTTTTAGATGAAGAATCCAGAATAATAGGAAGGATTGGGTCCACAAGACTGGTGGAAGTAGAGCTAGCAGGATTACCAAGGCTGTATTGGCAGTACCAGGAGCGGTTGGTTAACGAAAAAGGAGAAATGTTGGTGTTATGGGGGTAGTAATATTCTAAGAACAAGCGAATATACTAGGCCCGATCATTCGTAATTTGGAGAATATGTCTAGGGAGACTAAAAATCTTAAGATAGAATGGTAAGGTAGGTGAAACGATAAATATTTGTTTAACGTGTATATATTGTTAAGGTCTCTTCTCCGTTGATTGCTTTTTTTTTTTTTAATAGCAGCTACGAAGACACCTCAATATTTATATTCCGCGTCTGGGTGTTCGCGGGCTACATAATCCCTTCCTATAACTAAGTATCTTTGTTTCACCTGGCTCGACTTCTGTGAAGTGGGAGCCCAACTTGACCCTGAACATCCGTCATCTTTCTACTCTCGTTTGGGCAACTTATTGCCACATATGCCTCTCTCATGGGGAAGGTGTGGTGCCCGTCCACCTAGATGGTGATACGAACATGTATCCGTTGCTAAATAGATTTGCGGATAATCTCGATGCGTTCGCATGTCAGACGATTATTCGCTGGGATAGAAGATGGCCAATCCTCAGATTATTGGCTCCGTTTCGACTTGGTCTGCAGGAGGTATTCCTTCGTCTTAACCGGCATCTCCCGACTCTTTCCGATCGATCTAACCAATAGTTACGACAATAGTTATCGGTCTCTTGCCAACAACCCCTTTGGGAGTTCCCCAACTCCCTTTCTGCGCATAGTGCATTCCTACTGGTTACTGGGCGTCTTTCCAGACCGAGGAAGCCTAACTAAGGTAGATACGTCCTGTGAGTTTATATCCACCCTCTGATACCCAATCTTGTGGTGGTTATAACTCTGGGCGGAGTTGTCCGATCAAGATGCTTTCCCTTGCATGAGGTGCTCTGAGGTCTCCTCTCAATATCCTGCGAACAAGAACCGGTCGGACGGACCGCCGCGACGTATACAGTGTTGTGAGTAGGGTCTTCTTTACCCTTGTCTTTGGTGAAGGAATGAAACTTCCCCGGCGACATATGGCGACCTACTGTCCCAATGTCGGGGCTGGAGGGGGGTGTTGCTATCTCTTTTTTAGAGGTTCGTGCGCGAAGGTAGGGTAACTTGACCACCTTACCCTTCTGTGAGCTCTGTGCCTAACACGAGCTCCCTCCTCTTAAGTTTCGTCCCAAATCCTTTTTGTCTAACTATCATACATTCTTTTGTCCTTTATGAGCTCCGTATGGTAGGGGTAAAAACCAGAAGCGTTTGCTTGTCCACTTGTGGAAAACCTTTCTCATACTACTCATCCAAGTTCGCCCCCAGAATCTCAGGGTTTTCCCTTTGAAATCTTTCCACCTTTTCCCTAGCGTTGTCCAACCCCTCCGGTGGTTCCCAGGTACATTCATCCTCTTAGCATCTTGCCCATTTTACAAAGTATCGGAGTTCTTTGAACTCCTTGTTTACCCGCCTGACCTTTCTCGTGTAGGTGATTATATCACTTTTAACGATTCTTTCAACCTCCCATTCCAGCTCACGTTCGACGTCCTCTGGTTCCCATGGAAGTTGTTCTCGTTTGGGTCGGTCCGAGACTCTATAGGGTTCCAGCAGCGAGACGTGAAATACTGGGTGGATTTTCCAGCGGGCCGGGATATCGAGTTTGAACGCCCTATTGCATTATTTCTCTAAGACTTTAAATGGGCCGTACAACCGTGCGGTGAACTTCTTTGTTGGTCGTTTGCTCTTAATGTTTTTTGCATTCAAGATTACCAAGTCAGCTGTCTCAATATCGGGCTGTGGTGTCGCTTTCCGGTCGTAGTACTTTTTTCATGGCCTCTCACATCTGCTCGCGGGTTCCCCTCGCGTCCTCCTGCACTGTCTTCATCCACTGGGTATACATTGTCGCTCCTGGGTTTTGGGCCTCTCTCTCCTTAGTCCATTCCGTCTGTGGATGGAATCCGTAATTGGTGAAAAAGTGGGTTAGGTTATGTGCGCTTGCTTTGGAATTATTCTAGGCGTATTCGGCCAACGGTAGCAGCTGATACCAGTCGTTTTGGTCATAGTTGACGAAGTTACGAAGTTAACCTTCCAGCACTTGGTTGGTTCTTTCTGTTTGTCCCTCCGTCTGTGGGTGCTATGCCTTTGACATTCGCAGGTTAATTCCTAATGCTTTACACAATGATTCCCACAATTCGTCGGAAAACTTTGCGCCCATGTCCGAGACGATTTCGGAGGGGAGTCCGTGAAGTTTCCAAACTTCCTTAACAAAGGTATCCGCGACATCATTGGCGGTCGTATTTGTCGCTAAGCCACCGAAATGGGCCACTTTTAGTAAAACGATCCACTACTACCATGATCTGGGTTTGTCCTTGGGACTCGGGTAATTGGGTTATAAAATCCACTGAGATGGAGGTCCATGCTGCGAAGGGTGCTTCCAACCCTTGGAGTAAGCCATACTTTGTGTGTCGTGGAGATTTGTTATGTTGACATTCGTCGCACGATCGGACATAGTTGTTTATCCATTCGCTGAGTTTTTCCCACTGAAAGATCCTCGTCACCAATTCAATACTTTTTTCTTGCCCGAAGTGTCCGGCTACTTTGCAGTCCTGACATCCTTTCGCGATCTCAGTTAAGAGTTCTTTTTTGAAGGAATGAATAGTCTACCCTTATAATATAGTACTCCATCTTCCAGTTCCCAGTGCTTCGGTAGTTGTTCCCGTTTTTCTTTTAACTGACTTAACTCCCTTTGCGTGCCGTCCAAGTGTCGTCCTCCTTTCCTGCCGCTCTTATTCTGTCCAGGAATGAGTTGTCCATGCTCTGCCTTGGTATTGCTGCAATCATCGCACTGGACAGCATTGTCACCTCGTCCCGTAGGCTAGCGTGTGTGTCATTATCTTCTTCATAAAAGTATGAGTTGTCCTGAGGGTCTGCATTTAGGAAACACATTTTGACTATGGGTTCTTCACACGTAATTAGCCGTTTCGGAGCGATGTCACTGGAGCCGAATCCCCAAGTTCCCCTTTCTGTGTCTTCCAGATTATCGATTTCCATGGCATCGTGTGTTTGTATTTTTTCCACGATTAGTTGTGCGATACGGTTGCCTGGCTTGAATTCGTAACTGGTATTACCATGGTTCCTTAAAATCACCTTTACTTCGCCGGTGTAATCCCCATCTATTACTCCACCACCGACTGCTACTCCGTGTTTGCTTGCCATGCCACTTCTTGCTGCCAGCCTGCCGTATGTTCCTCTAGGCACTCCAATTGGAATTCCGGTATCCACTAACATCTGTCTCTGGGCTGGTATGGTACCATCCTTTAAGGCATAAATGTAATGTCCTGCTGCCATTCTGGAACCTTTTGTTGGGATTGTCGCATCTTGTTGTAGTGTTTTTACTCTGAGCCGCTTTGTCGTCCGCTTTGTTCCTTCCACAAGGCTGATCTGAAATCGGGCTTTGTTGTGGCAAAGTGAAAATTGAAAATGGTCCGGTTTCAAAATTGTTTGTTCGCAGTGCGTAGCTCCTTTCTCAAGGCTGTACTCTGGCCGCCGGTTTAATGCATCAGGTTTGCCTCCTCTGCTGCCGGGGCGGTATCCTATTTTGAAATTGAAATTGGCTAGCCATTGTGCCTATCGGATCTGTCGGGGGTTCCAGACCTTAGTCGTGAGGAAGTCTTGCAGGTTCTGGTGGTCCGTGTATACTGTCACCGGATCGTCCGCTCCCAGTAGGTAGTGTTTCCATTCGCGGAAAGCTTCCAGGATTGCCAATAACTCTTTGTTATGAATTTCGTAATTCCGTTCGGCATCGTTCAGTTTTCGTGAGTGGAATGCAACGGGGTGCAATCGTTTTTCCAAGTATTGGGAAAGGATACCGCCTTGAGCGAAGTCAGTAGCGTCTGTCTCGATCACGGTATTTCGGTCCGGGTAAAAGTGTGCTAGAATAGGGGCTGAAGTAAATCTTCGCTTAAGTTGCGAAAAGGCTTTGTCCTGCTCTTCTCCCCAATACCATAAATGTTTGCCTTCCTTGGTTTTCAAAGTGTCGGTAATTGGTTTGCAAACCTTTGAAAAGTGTTCTACCAAGTGTCGATAGAAATTTGCAAAACCAATAAACATTTGAACATCTTTTACCGATTGTGGAGCACTCCAATTGAGGATACCTTCAACAATTTTTTCGCTCATAGTGACGCAGCTTTTTCCCACAATGTATCCGAGGAATTCCACTGTGGCTACATGGAACTCGGATTTCTTTAAAGATACCGCGAGGTCATGGCTGTTATGGGGGTAGTAATATTCTAAGAACTAGCTAATATCAAAAGCCCGGTCGTTGGTGATTCTGAGAATACGTCTAGGGAGACGAAAACTCAAGATGGAAGTATAGTAGGTGAAACGATAAATATTTGTTTAACGTGTACATATTGTTAAGGTCTCTTCTCCGTTGCTTGATGATCGATTGTAGCTACAAAGACACCTCAATATTTATATTCCGCGTCTGGGTGTTCGCGGGCTACATAATACTTTCCTATAACTAAGTATCTTTCTTTCACCTAGCTCGACTTCTTTGAAGTGGGAGCCCGACTTGACCGTGAACATCCTTCATCTTTCTACTCTCGTTTGCGCAACTGATTGCTACGTATGCCTCTCCCATGGGGAAGGTGTAGTGCCCGTCCACCTAGATGGCTATACGAACGTGTATCCGGTGCTAAATAGATTTACGAATACTCTCCATGTGTTCGCATGTCATACAATGATTTGCTTGGATAGAAGATGGCCAATCCTCATATTGTTGGCTCCGTTTTTAGACATTGCCTGCAGGAAGCATTCAATAGTCTTATGCGGCATTACACGACTCTTTCCTATCGATCGAACAAATGGTTACGACCATAGTTATCGGTCTCTTGCCAACAATCCCTTTGGGAGTTCCCCGACTCCCTTTCCGAGCATAGTGCATTCCTACAGGATACTGGGCGTCTTTCCAGACCGAGGAAGCCTAACTAAGGTAGATACATCCCGTGAGTTTATAGCCAGTTTTCGATACCCAATCTTGTAGTGGTTGTAACTCTATGCGATGTCGTCCGATTTGGATGCTTTTATCTGCATCAGGTGCTCTCAGGTCTCCTCTCATATCTGCTGCGAACAGGAACCAGTCGGAGGGACGGCCGCGACGTATACGGTGTTGCAAGTAGGGTCTTCTTTACTGATGTCTTTGGTGAGGGGACGCAACTTCCCAGGTGACGTTTGGCAACCTACTGTCCCAACTCGGGGCTGGAGGGGGGTGTTGCTATCTCTTTTTTAGAGGTTTGTGCGCGAAGGTAGGGTAACTTGACCCCCTTATCCTTCTGGAAGCTCTCTGCCTAACATGAGCTCCCTCCTCTTTAAGTTTCATCCCGAGTACTTTTTGTCTATCTATAATACATTCTATATCCTTTATGAGCTCCGTATGGTAGGGGTAACAACCAGAAGCGTTTGCTTGTCCACTTGTGGAAAACCTTTCTCATACTACTCATCCAAGTTCGGCCCCGGCATCTCGGGGTTTTCACTATCAAATTTTTCGACCTCTTCCCTGGCGTTTTCCAACCCCTCCACTGGTTCCCAGGTATTCTCATCCTCTGAGCATCCTGCCCATTTTACAAAGTATCAGAGTTTTTTGAACTACTTGTTTACCCTTCTGACCTTTCTCGTGTACGTGATTATCGCACTTTTAACGATTCTTTCAACCTCCCATTCCAGGTCGCCTTCGACGTCCTCTGGCTCTCGTGGGGGTTGCTCTCGGTTGGGTCGGTCAGTGACTTAATAGGGTTCGTGTAGCGAGACGTGAAATACTGGGTGGATTTCCCCGCGAGCTGGGATATCAAGTTTGAACGCCCTATTCCCTTTTTTCTCTAGGACTTTGAAAGGGCCATACAATCGTGGGGTGAACTTTCTTGTCGGATGTTTGCTCTTGATGTTTTTTGCGTTCAACATTACTAAGTCACTGGTTTCGATGTCAGTCTGTGGTGTCGCTTTCCGGTCGTAGTATTTCTTCATTGCCTCTCTTTTCTGCTCGAGGGTTGTTCTCGCGTTCTCTTGCACTGTTTTCAGCCAGTGCCTATACATTGTACCTCCTGGGTTTTGAGCCTCTCTCTCCTTCATCCATTCAGTCTGTGGGTGGAATGGGTAATTGGCGAAACGGGGGTTAGTTTATGTGCGCTTGCTTTGGAATTATTGTAGGCATATTCGGCTAAGGATAACAACTGCTACCAGTCGTTCTAGTCGTAGTTGACGAAGTTACGGAGGTAACCTTCCAGCACTTGGTTGGTTCGTTCGGTTTGTCCGTCCGTCTGTGGATGATATGCCCTTGACATTCACCGCTTAATTCTTAATGCTTTGCATAATGATTCCCAAAATTCGCCTGAGAACTTTGCGTCGATATCCGAGACGATTTCGGAGGGGAGCCCTTGAACTTTCCAAACTTCCTTAAGGAAGGTATCCGCGACATGCTATGCTGTCGCGTTTGTCACTAAGCCGATAAAGTGTGCCACTTTTTGTAAAACGCTCCACTACTACCATGATCTGGGTTTGTCCTTGGGACTCGGGTAACTGAGTAATCAAATCTACTGAGATGGAGGTCCATGCTGCATAGGGTACTTCTAAAGGTTGGAGTAACCCATACTTCGCGTGTCGCGGAGATTTCGGAGGTTGACATTCGTCGCACGACCGGACATAGTCATTGATCCATTCGGTGAGTCTTTCCCAGTGGAAGTTTCTCGTGAGTGGCTCAATTGTTTTTTTCTTGTTCGAAGTGTCCGGCTACCTTGGAGTTGTGACATCCCTTTGAAATCTCCGTTAAGATCTCTTTGTTCGACAGGATGAACAGTCTATTTTTATAGTAGAGTAGTCCATCTTGTAGCTCCCAGTGCCTTGGTAGTGTTTGTCGTTTTTCCTTAATTTGGCTTCACTCCCTTTTGCGTGCCGTCCAACTGTTGTCCTCTTTTCCTTTGGTTCTTATCCTGTCCAGGAACGAGTCGTCCATAGTCTGCATTAGTATTGCTGCAATCATGGCACTGGAGAGCATTGTTATCTCGTCTTGTAGGCTAGCGAGTGTGTCAATATCTTCTTCGTCAAAGTATGAGTCGTCTTCTGGGTCTGGATTTTGGAAACTCATTTTGACTTTGAGTTCTTCACACATAATTAGCCGTTTGGGACTGATGTCGGTCGAGCTGAAACCCTGAGTTCCCCTGTCTATGTCTTTCGGATTATCGATTTCCATGGCATCGTGTATTTGTATTTTTTCCACAATTAGCTCTGCGATACGGGGCCCTGCCTTGAATTCGTAACAGGTGTCCCCATGGTTCCGGAGTATTACTTTTATTTCGCCGGTGTAATTCGCCTCTATAACTCCGCCGCCTACCCCTATTCCATGTTTGCTTGCCATGCCACTTCTTGCTGCCACCCTGCCGTAGGTCCCTCTGGGTAGTCCTATTGCAATTCCGGTGTCCACTAACATCTGTCTTTGGGCTGGTATGGTGCCATCCTTTAAGGCGTAGATGTCATGTGCTGCTGCCATCCTGGAACCTTTGGTTAGGACTATCGCATTTCGTTGCAGTCTTTTTATTCTGAGCCGGTTCGTTATTCGCTTTTTTCCTTCCACAAGGCTGACTTGAGTTCTGTCTTTCCTGTGGCAAAGCGAGACTTCGAAGTGTTCGGGTTTCAAAATTGTCTGTGCGCAATGTGTAGCTCCCTCCTCAAGGCGGTACTCCGGCCGCCGGCTTAATGCGTCAGGTTTTCCGCCTCTACTTCCGGGGCGGTATACAACTTGAAAATGGAAGTTGGCTAGCCATTGAGCCGATCGCATTTGTCGCGGGTTCCAGAGCTTTGTTGTGAGGAAGTATTGCAGGTTCTGGTGGTCGGTGTATACCGTCACTAGTTCGTCTGCTCCCAACAAGTAGTGTTTCCATTCGCAGAAGGCTTCCAAGATTACCAATAATTCTTTATCATGAATTTCATAATTTCGTTCAACATCGTTCCGCTTTCAGGAGTGGAACGCAACTGGGTGTAATTATTTTCCCCACTGCTGGGAAAGGATACAGCCTAGTTCAAAGTCGCTAGCATCCGTCTCGATCACGGTTTTTCCGTCCGGCTAGAAGTGTGCTAGAATAGGAGCTGAGGTAAATCTTCACTTAAGTTCCTCAAAGGCTTTGTGCTGTTCTTCTCCCCAGAACCACAATTGTTTTCCTCCGTTGGTCTTTAATGTGTCGGTAATCGGTTTGCAAACTTTTGAGAAGTTTTGTATGAAGCGTCGCTAGAAATTCGCAAAACCAATAAAGATTTGTACGTCTTTTACCGACCGTGGGGCTCTCCAATTGAGGATACTCTCGACCTTCTTTTCGCTGATAGTGACGCCGCTTTTTCCCACGATGTATCCCAGGAATTCGACTGTATCGACATGGAACACGGATTTCTTTAGGAATACCGCAAGGTCATGGCGTTCTAGCCTGGCTAGTACTTGTTTGACCAGAGCCTCTTGTTCATCCATAGTTTTTGAGTAAATTAGGATGTCATCCAAATATACTACTACTCCATGATCCAGAAATTCTTGTAGGATTGTGTTCATCATGGCTTGGAATGTGACTGGTCCATTGACCAAACCAAATGGCATTACTTTGTATTCGAAATGTCCATATCGGGTACCAAAAGCGGTTTTCCATTCACCTCCCTTTTTGATTCGAATCAAATGGTAACCGTCTTTTAGGTCTAATTTGGTGAGGATTGTTCCACCGGCTACTCTTTCCCTAAGCTCGGTCATGAGCGGTAAAGGGTACTTGTTGAGTATGGTTAACTTATTCCATTATCGGTAGTCCACGCATTGTCGTAGTCTTCCATTAGGCTTTGGGACAAACAGGATTGGTGCGCCCGCGGGGGATTTGCTATGAACCATTTTTCGTTCGGCTAACATTTTGTGAAGATATTTATTTAATTCTTCTAGTTGGTATGCCGACATTGGGTAAATAGGTCCCCAGGGTGGACTGGCTCCGTCTTTGAGGTCAATCGCATGGTCGAAGGTTCGCCTAGCAACCAGCATTTCTGCTTTTCCATTTTCAAACAATTCCTTGTATTGCCAATATGGCTTTGGTAATCCTTCCAGTTGTATTTCCTCTTCTCTTATGGATCCAATCCTTCCTATCATTCTGGCTTCTTCATCGCAAGCCACCGTCTCATCCAATCCAAACATGTCAGCGATGCCTTCATCCTGAACATGTTCTACACATTTCGTGTGTTTGAAACACCACTTTTCAGGGGTTTCAATGTTTTTTAATGGATGTTCGTGGTGCCACCACCCGAACGGTATGATCATATCATATTTGCCTGCGTCGGCAATCTCGCAGGAGACCATCGTCGTATGGCCATTGGTACCAATCTCTAGTTGAATCGGATGTGAATAGTATTTTCCTCCTGTGGAGGAGACTTCACCATTGAATGCGGTTATTTTAAGTGGGTTCTCTCTTATTGCGTACGGGACTTTGAGGGTGCGTGCGGTATTTTGGTTTAAGAGAAATATGTTGGAGCCAGAGTCTAGTACGACTCTAATTTTATGCTGTTCGTCTGATATGACTAGGATGGCATTTCCTTCAGGGCACTCGTAGGGCTGTGGATTCGATTTGAACTTTGTTTGCTTGGGGCCGGGGCCTCGTGTCTCATAAACTCTCTTCATTGTGGTAACCTTTTTTTTTTGGGTTTTTTACCGCGGCTGCGCCATTTCGGCTCATGAAGCCTCCTCTGACAAACTGCTCTCTCCATTCACCAAATATTTGTGCAAATATAAGGTGGTTTGGTGATGGTTGGGGATTTCCAAGGATAGTAATTTTCATAAAAGGTAAAATTCTATCTGTTTGTATATCGGGCAGCCCACTACTAGCGGTCTTTATTCCCTGCCGAGGGATTCCCATATACTAGGGGTAGTTCGTCTGATGATTCGTGCTTTGCGGCTCGGATGCGCCTTCCGTTCTGACCGACTTATCCACCCTTATCGGTAGTTACGAGGAGTCTACCATACCTCTGGCCTAATATCTCCAGGCCGAGCTAAAGTTTCTTCATGAGGTGGGTAGTGGTTCTGTGTGTGCAATAAACGTGCCCAACTACTATGAGTAAAGTCTTGAGGTCGCGCGCTTCGTCCGACATGACAACCAAATGGGGTGTTATGTTGTCGAGTTAGTGCGACCCATAGCACTCGTGGGTAATTTTTCCTCGTGAGATTCAGTTCTTTTAATTGTTTTCGATCGTGTGCTTTAGGACCTGCCTCTGGGGACGATTACGCTGGTGTCACTCTCGTCTGATGCCAGCTTCTCCCTCATCACCTGGGCTCGAGTTCCGTACTTGGCTCTTTTCTTGCTGTCTTTGTGTCCTCTTAGGTTTTCTACTAACCGTCGTTAGTCCTAGGGGTCCCCCCAACAACTGGAGCCATTTTCGGGTCGTCGTGCTCAAGGTGACTTCCTACGCTGCTGGCTGGAATTTATCTGGGATAATCCGGCATCAGGGAAATGTCGGAGCGTGGTCCAAGGTGGTCCTCAACGCTCCTGGTCTATCAAGGGGGTCGTGGTCCCCGTGGTCCACCTGATCCACTCCGATCCATTCTGATTCACACTTTTCCAAATTTTAACAAAAGGGTGGACCAGGGTGGATCAGGGTTGACCAGGAGGACCAGGGGGACCATAACCCACCTTGGTGGACCAGGACTGGTTTTTACATTTTGCTGATGCACCTACACGAGAATGGTCAGAAGGGGAAACAAGGAGTTCGAGGAACTCCGATACTTTGTGAAATGGGCAGCATGCTCAGAGGATGAAAATACCTGGGAACCACCGGAGGGGTTGGAAAACGCCAGGGAAGAGGTTGAAAAATGTCATAGGGACAACCCCAAAATGCCTGGGCTGAACTTGGCTGAGTACTGTGAGAAAGGTTTGCCACCTGTAGACAAGTAAACGCTTCTGGTTTTTACCCCTACCATACGGAGCTCATAAAGGATTAAGAATGTATTATAGCTAGACAAAAGTATTCGGGACGACACTTAAGAGGAGGGAGCTTGTGTGAGGCACCGAGCTCCCAGAAGGATAAGGGGCTCAAGTTACCCTACCTCTGCGCACGAACCTCTAAAGAAGACTTAGCAACACCCCCCTCCAGCCCCGACGTTAGGACAATAGGTCACCTTAGGTCGCCTGGGAAGTTGCGTCCCCTTACCAAAAACAACAGTAAAGAAGACCCTACTTGCAATACCGTACATCACGGCCTATCGGAATAGTCCTGGACTTTTTTACCAGAGGTCACGTGTTCGACCCACATATCCGTCATAGTTACTATTACTATACTCGGATTGCAAATCAGTCTCCAGGCATCGGCACAAGCACTGCTACCGCGGGGTTTCTGCCGACTCCTATAGAAGAAATCAATCTCTATAAGTAGGAAGTCATAAAGCGAAGTTTGACCCGTTGGATAAGAAGTAATAGCCCTTCAACATTAAGCCCACCCACATATGTAGTCTGATATGTAAGACGCAAGCATATGATTACCCGGCACGAGAAATGTTGATCACAACATCACCTGAACCAACGACTGGAATGATAGCTGGCCAGGCTACATATACAGACAAATTTCATATGACTTAAAGATCGAGAGCAAGTAATTGGACGCAATTAACTTAGCTATAATTAAAGTCGAAGTGGTGTGCGAATTGTCAGGGTCAAACGGTGTTCGCACATTCATGAGAGTTCACTAAAGTACAAGAAGTGCTCAAGAATTATAGGTGTATGAAGTACCCCTGAAAAGGGTATAAGTAGCGGGCAAGAGCCCGGGTAGTTAGAAAGTCATCAAGCAACAGAGCAGAGATCTTAACAATATATACACGTTAACAAATATTTATCGTTTTACATACTTTATAATTCTATCTTGACCTTCGTCTCCCTAGACGTATTCTCCAAAGGCCCAACGAACGGGCTTAGTATATTCGCTTGTCCTTAGAATATTACTACCCCCATCACACTCGGGCATCCAGTCATCCAGCCTTGGGATCAGATTAACCTCCTCGCATTTGGACTTGTGCTATCTCCTCATTCACCCCATTGGTCACAGCATCTGGCACAAGATAGTTGTACACTCTCAATGCAAGTGTGAGTTCCCTACTTGCGTTATTCGGGCGCTGACAGTAGATCAAGAGATCAAGTGGGTCTTGAAACACTAGATGCAACAGGAGCCAGGCCCTTACCGCTTCAACCTCATCAATAAAGACATAATTGATAGACCAGAGCAGCATGTCGGGATAGTCTCATAGAAGTCGGCATCCTTTACTAGTTGCGCTAAGTATGTACCGAATCCGCTCATGTTGTATTGATCTTGTAATTATTGCTGACACTCTACAGATGTCATAAGAATCCAACTCAGCAAACTGTACCCCATTGAGAGGGCGCCAATTGAGCACGCGATAATTAATGTAGTCAGCGGCACTATCAGAGGTGTTGCAGATTCAAACAATAGGCACTACTCATGGATGTCCAAGTAGAGTGCCACCACCTACAACTGCTCAGTCAGTAAGTGAAAAACTCAAAGACTCGAATAATTTTGAAAAGAACTCCGCTGTTGGTGCCCAGCAATTCAGCAGGAGATAAGGTATCCTTGGTCCCAGTACAAGGCTCTCAGGTCAGCTGTTTGCTGGGCTGTTTGCTGGGCTGTTTGCTGGGCTGTTGACTCGGCTGTTTGCTGGGCTGTTGACTGGGCTGTTTGCTTGGCTGTTTGCTGGACTGTTTGCTTGGCTGCTGCCTCAGCTGCTGCCTGCACTGTAGGGTGGGGTATCACGTAGGATTGATACTTGCAGCAAGCAAGCCGCTGGTTGAGTGTGTTGTGGAGCAGCTATTCCTGGTCCTTGCATCGGGAGACCAGCTTGAACGACTTGTCCTTGGGCTTGCAGTTGGTTCATCTGTGGTTGAGGTTAACCTGGAGCGACACTTGGAGCCAATTGTCCTAGAACTTGTGGTTGAGGTTGACACAGAGCGACACCAGGAGCAACCTGTCCTGACGCCGCAAATACAGCAACAACTACTCTTTGCCCCAGAACAGCACCTGGAATGACTTGTGCCTGCATAAGGGAAATGTCGGAGCGTGGTCCAAGGTGGTCCTGAACGCTCCTGGTCCACCAAGGGGGGTCGTGGTCCCCGTGGTCCACCTGGTCCACGCCAATCCGCTCTGATCCACACTTTTGGAAATTTTACCGACAATGTGGATCAGGGTGGATCCGGGTGGACCAGGAGGACCAGGGAGACCATAACCCCCCTTGGTGGACCAGGAGTGATTTTTCACATTTTGCTGATGTGCGCTTGGGCTTGGTTAATTACTGGGAGAGCCTTTTTGGGAACGGGAGCCAGGTTCAGATCAGCTGTATCAGGACCCCATTCAATTGGGTCGCCCAGAGGCAGTAGCAGCGGGGGAACCTTCACCTGCCCAGTGGGGACTCCTGACTAGCCTATTGTAGTGACAGGCAAGCCCTTGGCCACAATCTGGAACTACTTGTACAAGGTAGTTGTCAACTTACTCATATAGTTACTAACAAGTTGAACACTTGTCTCATCAGCCTCCTGTATAAGAGCCACTTTGTTCGCAGCTGATACTGTGGCGAGCTGATCACATGCAGGGCGCTATCTCCTCATTCCTGGCACGATTTTCCTGGAATTCTCCAATCGCGCATTTACCAAATGGCATATAGTTCCTTGCTACCAGCTCCTCTTTCACAAGTCGTCAGCATTCTTTAGACACCACCGCGCCTGCATTATTGGCTGGGCTCTCTTATAGTGAGTAATTGACTAACCCCGAGGATTAGGGCGTGTTGCGCTCATCACCCCTACAAGAGAATTAGGCGGAAGTTGGCACATTTACCCTACTGGAGCCTCCTGGGCTCTGGGATTCTGCATGTAGACGTATCGTATGTAAATGATATTGTGGCCCATATTGGTTGATTCCTGGTGTATAGAGATGAGAGTATTGGAAATAGTAAGGCTGAATATGGTGGCAGTTGTGAATGTTCTGAATGTGAGATGTTTTTTAATATAAAGTCCTTTCTATGGTACACAATTCACTTTTTATACAACTCCCAGACATTCTAGAGAGTTTGAAAGAATCACAGTGTATTTTTTTCAAGATTGGCTAAAAATTGGTAAAACCTAACACTCAAGGACTAGACTCTGCCACTATCCGATTCAACTTAACTCACTGGTCTCGAAACAAACTATAACTAGCACTAAGTCACATCTGCGCTAGCTCTCATGGACAACAAGTTCCTCTTCGCAGCATCTGAGCTCCTTTTCTTGACCCTGCGCGTGAACCAAGTGGGCTGGGTTCACAACTAACCACAGGAGTAGCGTTACCCTACAATCTCCACAACTGTCATGATATAGACTGAGTTGACTCCGACCATGTCTAGCAAATTTTCATTCTTCCAAAGAAAATACCTCCGATCAGACGCATATGAGAACACCGGAGAACTGGGCACACAAAAATGAACATGGTTCTCATTTCCACCATTCAATATATATCATGTGTGGAAACAAGCATCTTGAACCATCCAGAGCGGAGTGAGCTTTAGGATTCCGACTTTGAATCTCATCCGGATCCTACCGGACATAAACTCAATGCATTTACTGCTCACAAGTCTGAAACTAAGATACCGGACCACTCTGTGTCTTGGTCACCTTGCAGACAGGAGTATTATTCACACGAGGGGTAAGCAATTAGTGACATCAACAGATGTGCACAGGACAGCAGCACTCTCTGTGAGGACCCATGACCACCATTTAGTAGTGCGCACAGTTCCAAATTAGCATCTTGGCTCATTCAGAGTAAAGTAACTAAATCTCAAATCAATAAATACTTTTCAAGTCGTTTCGGTAATTCTATGTTAGGTGGCTATAGCTCTATGCATACGCTGGAGAACCTCCTCTGATCTTTGGATCTGTATGATCAGTTTCCGCAATGGTTCAATGGCCAGGTTGAGGAATGTAAGAGAACTTTGTCATTCTTCTGTCGTAAAGCCCTGGATTGTGTCAGATATCTCGTTCGCCAGATCGCATAACGAGATGACTTGGTCTACGCGCTGAGGCCTGAATTCAACCCTAATTGTGAAAGACTCTATACTGAAATGCACACCGTGAATTGGCGGTAGGATATTCTGGTACAGTTCCCTGGCCTTCTTTACAGTAATGTTAGCTGACTAATGATAGAAGACACTTCCACCTGGTACAACAGTGGTTCCCATTATTGGAACATCCGATCAGACCTGTCTCAGCAACTTCTCCATGGACAACAAAGTATGGCCTATCTATATTACACTCAGAAATCTTCTGTCAGCCCAGCGCCACAGCCCTGGATCAATGGCTGTTCGGCTTCTGGGACTATTGTTAGTCCCCTCCCAATTCTCAGAGTCCAGCAAAACTGACCAATACCAGAGATGAGTGAACCCCTACGCACTGCAAGACGTATTTGAAATAATGTTTACACCCCTGCAGGATGCAGCGCTTGATGGTGTCCCAATTCTTTGTACCGGTGGGAAGGTTCGTAGGGGCTTCGGGCTTCCCAATGTTCTCTGCATGAGTTGCGGACCATATTGAAAAGATAACACTTCACAAGTTAAAATCCAACGCCGGCCCTACATGTGAGACACCTGCTGGGGAATTAGAAACCACCATCAAAACCTATTGAGCTAGAGCTTACGCAAGATACAAACAATATGAATATGAATATGAAAACCAGTTCGTAGGCTCAAAGTCAGACAGCACTAATGCCAAGTTCCATGGCCTGGTTATCGATTTGGGACAAAAGGTTTTGGATGAACTTCACAGGATCTCGGTGCCTGACCTGCACTCACAGACCATGCTCCATATAGTTTATCTCAGATTATTATTGTAGATGATGGACGAGATCAAAGCCTTACTCAAGAAACACGAGCGATGTTAGGCACAGAGCTCCCAGAAGGATAAGGGGGTCAAGTTACCCTACCTCCACGCATGGACCTCTAAAAAAGACTTTGCAACACCTCCCGACAGCCCCGACGTTGGGACAATAAGTCACCATAGGTTGTCTGGGAAGTTGCGTTCCCTCACCAAAGACATAAGTAAAGAAGACCCTACTTGCAACACCGTATACTTCGCGGCCGTCCATCCTACCGGTTCCTGTTCGCAGGATATATGAGAGCAGACCTCAGAGCACCTGATGCAAGTGAAAGCATCTCGATCAGACAACATCGCACAGAGTTACAACCACTACAAGCATGGGTATCGAAAAGTGGATCCAAACTCAGGGGACGCATCTACCTTAGTTAGGCTTCCTCGGTCTGGAAAGACGCCCAGTAACTAGTAGGAATGCACTATGCTCCAAAAGGGAGTCAGGGAACTCCCAAAGGGGTTTTTGGCAAAAGACCGATAACTATAGTCGAGGCCATTGGTTCGATCAATAGGAAAGAGTCGTGTAATGCCGGTTACAACAAGGGAATGCCTTCTGCAAACCATATCCAGACGGAGCCAACAATATGAAGACTGGCCAGCTTATATCCCAGCGAATAATTGTCTGACATGGGAACACCTGGAGATTATTCATAAATCTATTTCGCAACAAATACATGCTCACATAGCCATCTGGGTGGACGGGCGCTACACACTGCCCATGAGAGAGGCATACGTGGCAATAAGTTGCCCAAATGAGAGTAGAAAGATAACGGATGTTCAGGGTCAAGTTGGGCTCCCACTTCAAAGAATTCGAGCTAGGTGAAAGAAAGATACTTAGTTATAGGTAGAAATTATGTAGCCCGCGAGCACCCTGACGCGGAATATTCATATCGAAATGTCTTCCTAGCTGCTACCGATCATCAAGCAACGGAGAAGAGACCATAACAATATATACACGTTAACAAAGACTTATTGCCTTTACCGCTTTTATAATTCTATTTTTACCTTTGTCTCCCTAGACGTATTCTCCGAATTACCAACGACCGGGCTTAGTATATTCGCTTGTTTTTAGAATATTACTCCCACCATAATAGGCGACTACAGCCTTTTGATAAGATTTGGAAGACATTACCGCCGTTCCCTGGAGTGTTGGTACCCAAAAGATCCTCCCACCAGGTTGCGTAGTAGCAAGGGAATGAGATGAGGAATCTGGGGCACTGTATTTTGGGAGTTCTCCGGGTGGCAATGCGCTAGCCACAGAGTGCACAAGTGATGCCTTTCAAACATGCTCTCAGATGGGCCAGAGCACTCATCAACTCCAGTATGATGGCGCAATACTAAAGCCACATGTCTGATACCATAAGTTATATCGAAGATTATCTCGACCAATTTCACAAGATAGACTGTATCTTCTTAGAGTTTTGAGTAACTCAGTGTGCACTGGCCAATGGTGACGAGCAACGGGAGGAGATACGACATCATAGAACGCAGATGACTGAGCCTATCGCCCCCTCTAAAAGGCGCTGGATCTGTGATGACCACCGCGAAAAGGAGCAGGAGCGACGTATGGACTTGATTCATAGTGAATCACATTTCAATGTATCAAGATACATCTACTAAGTCATTTTACTGATCATATATGCCAGTTTGGCAATATACCGATATATTCCATCGAGTTTGGAGAACTTGTGCACAAGAAACACATCATGGACAGATAGCGACGATTGAATAAAAATGATGCTGCACACCAGATCGTTGAGAGCTACAGTCAGCTGTACCCTGTCCGAATGAGATTATTATTCCTTAAATCTCTTCGACGCTGCAGGGCAGATCTCTCTGCAAATGTCCTGCAACATTTAGACAGTACAATGAGTTCCATAACCACGCCAGTTGTCCCTAGAAGGATCCTGAACGTGCATTGCGACAATGTGTCCAACGTCTTGGAATTTAGTAAGGTGTCAGCAGTCTCCCTCGACAGTATATGTTGCGAATTGATTCGATATGGCTGGCATAACCTACCTACAAAAGGCTGGCCTCCTGAAGCACATGCGATGCTTTAAACACTCACGGTAGATCTACTAACGCAACTTGAAATACCGATTCTAGTGTTCCAAGAAAGCGACGTGGGGCGGGGCGGCATTAGGAAAATGTCGGAGCGTGGTTCACGGTGGTCCTGAACGCTCCTGGTCCACCAAAGGGGGTAGTAACTGGTACAGATTACTGTTTGGTTTCGAGTATCGTTTGATACTCAGTATGTTTTATGATTAAGTTTGATACTCATGATGTTTTATGTTTGGTTTCGAGTATCGTTTGATACTCAGTATGTTTTATGATTGAGTTTGATACTCATGATGTTTTATGTTTGGTTTCGAGTATCGTTTGATACTCAGTAT
>Ga0307507_10005062_pt1 | contig 22219 bp, 25 predicted proteins | sample 7_EM_MG_FD_207223 | JGI IMG/M metagenome (GOLD analysis project Ga0307507, IMG submission 207223) | Populus trichocarpa ectomycorrhiza microbial communities from riparian zone in the Pacific Northwest, United States - 7_EM | ecosystem: Host-associated > Plants > Roots > Unclassified | place... | reverse complement strand
AGTGATTAGTCATTGGTTTGTTATCTTTTACACTATGAGATCAGTTGACTGATAGGTTTTCACATGACGACGCAATAGCGTGTCATTGGTTTATTGTTATTGGTTGAGATTTGACATGACGCACAATTGTGGTCATGTGGTTTTGACATGACGCACGATTGTGGTCATGTGATTTATGTATTTCGCACATGACTCATAATTATGAGTCATGGGTTTTACGCATGTGACCCCGGTAGGGCACATGACTTGTTTTATGAGTTTTGATTAGTTGCGAGATACGGTGCAGCTGATGCGGACGGGTCAGCTGAGGGATTTCACACTATGACTCACTATGAGTCATGAGTCGCGTGACGCGAGAGTATGAGTCACGCAGGGTTAGGGTTGAGGGAAGAACCCCTATATAAGGACACCCTCGGGACATAGGATTTGGGTTCTTCACGCAACCATCTAACTTCTTTCATACAATATACTTTCAATCTACAAAATCTTTATCTATCACGATATTCGGGAAACACGACGAGACCGTCGTATAGGAGCCTAGCGATCGAAGTTGCTAGATAGGAGTCAAAGTACTTAGCTATCGCAACAGCTATCGGGCAAGAGAGAAAGGGATCGTTAGGAAACTATCGGTTACCTGCTGCAAGTATCACCCGGAGAGGAGAGCATTGTAACATATGACGATTTGTATCAATAGTAACTTCGCTGAGTAGAGTTTGGATGTAACGGGCTTTGCAAAAGGTGCCATCCAGGGCCACAAACTTCCGACATTGCAGAAAGGTGAGTTGAGCTTCTATTGGACATACGAAATACGACGAGATTGGGCCAGTGGCTCTCCGGTTAAAGGATACATTTTGATGGTTCCAAGGAAATCGAATCTTAGATATGCCCCAGTCTTGGCTGGTTGAACACAAGCTAAATAGAGTGGTATTTGCCTATAACTATGGCGTTTGTATTCGATAGTATTATTACTAAGTGTCGAACATGCATTATTTGCCGCTTGATAGCTAACCTCTTGGTTATAACGTGATTTACGGGGAAGCGGCTCACCACACGGATCCGGCTCACCCATAGCAACCAGTGAATAACCAAATCCACATTTTATTATCTCAATGAATCAGAAAGATATTAGTTTGAAAGTTTAGCTACAAGTACTTTAAGATATAGAGAATTTGAAAACATAGTTTATATTTCTTAGTAATAAATTGCTACTCTGGAATAGTGGTTTTAAGGTTGCCTATTTCAAAAAAGAATTGCACTCCTTCCAAAAGGTATAAACATGGAAAAACTTCCAAGAAGGACCTTCTAAAATTGATATATAGATAATAGAAGTCTTATATATCCAGAGTAAACTGGTTTTAATTTTCTTTTTATGAATTTTCCAGAGCAATAGTGGTCAAAAGTGAGATGAAAAACAATATACAAATTAGATACAAATTGTAGCAATTTTACCATGTAATATCTACATACAGAGTAGGTCTATGAACCCAATATCTTGGAATATCCTTTATTATGATATTAGTAGCAAGTATGGAATGTTTGAAGTTAAGGAATTAGTACCTACATGTTCTTTACTGCATTCAATGTAGAGGCAAATCATATATAATTAATCAGTATTTCTACCAATGTTAAATAGCCATAAGAATAGTTTTAACACAAATTCACCTCTATCTACGATTAAATTCCCTTGCTAGAGTATGAATAGAAGGCTTGAACTCATGGAAACAAGTTTTGCATTATCTGTACAGTAATTATTATCAAACTTGTAAAAGAATGAGAAAAGTCCTTATATTATGGTAAAATTGCAACAATGAATTGTTTGAAATTACCAAGAATTAGCACATTAACTTAAACAATTTAAGAAGTCAACCAATACTTCTTGAAGCCAGGAAAATCTATATTTATTCATCACATTCTAGGTTAATTGAGTATTATTAAATTGCATTAATTCAGGACAGATTCAAAGATACAATCAGATATATTTGTCTACCCAACATGGTTACTATTTATCTTAGTTAACTAATAGGAATTGAATTCTGGATAGACTAATATTTGGTTTAAAACTATTGTGATAGGTATTTAACAATGGCAGAAGCACTGAGTAACAATATATAATTTGGCTCTACATTGAATGCAGTAAAGAATATGCAGGTACTAATTGATTAACTTCAAACATTCCATACTTGCTACTAATAGCATAATAAAGGATATTCCAAGAAATTGGGTTCATAGACCTACTCTGTATGTAGATACTACATGGTAAAAATGCTACAATTTGTATGTAATTTGTATATAGTTTTTCATCTCTCTTTTGACCACTATTGCTCTGGAAAATACATAAAAAGAAAATTAAAACCAGTTTACTCCAGATATATAAGACTTCTATTATATATCTATCAATTTTAGAAGGTCCTTCTTGGAAGTTTTTCCATGTTTATACTTTTTGAAAGAAGTGCAATTCTTTTTTGAAATAGGCAATCTTAAAACCACTATTCCAGAGTAGCAATTTATTACTAAGCAATATAAACTATATTTTCAAATTCTCTATATCTTAAAGTACTTGTAGCTAAATTTTGAAACTAATATCTTTCCTATTCATTGAGATAATAAAATGTAGGTTTGGTTATTCACTGGTTGCATGGGTGAGCCCGATCCCTGTCGTGAGCCACTTCCCAGTAAATCACATTAATGGAGTTGGATGGTATCGATAAGCTCGCGTGATGTAGTTTTACATGTGGTACCAATCACTAAGTTTGTTGGAATTTGTCGTGTAAGCCAGGACGGATTGTAATAGGTAGAATGAATTGGAATTACTGCCTTGAGGGAGTCAGATTGTCAAGATAAATGGCCAATCTCACTCTCTTCGGTCCTAGTTCGACTAGCGAATACCCTCCATGGGCAAATAACCACATTTTCAACAGCTCGTGCTTGGCTTCTTGTTGAAAATTTGCACCGGTAATAATATCTATCGGCATCTTTAACATGTATTTGAAATGCAAACTTATCCGCAATTGACCACTCCTCTCTAGCCTGTTTGACATCATCGATGCTGTGAAAAAGTTGACCAAGAAGGAGTGGTGTAGTAGGTGTTGTTAATATAGAAGAAGATGGTTCAAGAGCAAAGATAATATAAATGAAGCGAGATATTAGCACGAATGGTAATCACTATATCAATTAAAGATAGAGGCTTCTTGAGTTGTAGAAATAACAGATTTGGTTGATATCTATTATTATAATACAGAATTCGCAGTATTTAATCATTCAAGCAAGTTGAATAAGAGCTGTAGAACATACTCACTTCGAAGTACGTGTTGTTTTGAAATTGCCTCTTCTTTTTTTTTACTCTTCAAAGTGGTACCAATAGTTATTGACCCAACAATATCATGTGTTTTACTGGTCAAATGATATCCAAGCTTATTAACCAGACAAGGGACAGCAGTTGTCTTTTCATTGTCAATCTTCTGGTCAGGAGTAATTCTGTGTATCAGTATACTAGTCTATTATGTATATATCTAACTATAATTGAGCTACCTGTGGTAAATAATGTGAAAGTTTACCATAAAGATAATACTTTAACATTTATCATGGAATTAAGGTTATGAGTGACTAGCCATGACTGAAAATCAAGTAACTATGGTTTTAAAGCACATTCCTTCTATAACTATTCTAAGTTACTGGTAATAAATAACTACTTTTATGCTTTATTATAGAAGAACTCTTTTTTAATAGCTTCATGAACTGTAGCCGCTAAACAATACCAGTGCCCCTTCCATCTCAAAGTAAAATGCTCATACTGCTCACTTTTTACAAAGCTAATAGAGCCTACCATATAAACAACCCTGCGCTTTACCACAGCGATATAAAAAGTCACCAGCTTCAAACTCTCTGAAAGGACAAATCAATGCCCAACCATTTTTCACATTTCCAGCATCGACATGCAGTTCAGTAAACACATTCACTCAACAGGCCCAAAGTGTAAAACATTCTCTCACATCAGTTTCAACAGAGGTTCCTGCATCCAAACCCTTTTCAAGTATCATCTCATAGTCTTTTCAGACACTAGATATCCATAGCACCTAACAAAATTCTCTGAGCTCTGGTCAGCGCACCCATCGCCTTAAATAAAGCGAAGATTACCTTCTTCATGTGACCTTTCCCATTGGTATCCCGAGTGATAACACTTCCACGGTTGGAATGTCATTGCTCTATCCAAATTCGCCAGTGATAAACTCCAGCCTCTGCCCATGGTGGCCAACCGGGATGAGGATTGGAAAGAAACCATTGTTCGTAGTTTTTGGGTCGTGCATCTCTGGGAATTTCCTGGGGATTAACTGATGAGTATTTCTCAATATTCCAGCACATTGCCTTGTCCACATAGTCTCCACTTGTGTTTCTGTAAATCAATTTCAGCCTGGCACCAAACATGACCAAAATCTTTTCGCAGCTTTTATCAAAGGCCATGTAAAATCCCTTTGCCCCAATATCTATTTGCTCAAAACTGGAGCCTAAGGGTTGAGTGTCTTTGAGTGTAGCCTTACGGGAGGTTGGAGGAGGATGTTTTGCATGACAGTCACTCTCCAAAAAGACCTCTATCATGTTGCCTATTAATTCATTTTATATAATGAGGAATATTAAATCAAATATTATATTATGAAAGAAAAAGGAAAGAAAAACTCATAGTTAATTCCTAATACGTGTTTTAATGAAGACTCCCCCTGCTCCTGTGCTGCCTCTGCTTCTTGTTTCATTTTGGCTGATAGCTTGAACTCCGCTGATAATGGGTTTTGAAGCTTGTCATCGCATAAGCGTTTTGGGCCCTATTCATCCTCTCGACAGAAAGAAGGAGTAAAGTTAAGCGGCAGGATATTGGCAGAGGGAGGTTGAGGTAACTTGAAGGTCTGTTTTTCTTCTTTTGCAATGCGGAGGGGGCCTTAAGGCGTTCAGCGGGAGTGTCCATGGAGGCTCTAGAATAATCCATTTTGGTGTAGATGGTAGGTTTGAAAGAATGAGTTCCAACTCTGTCCTTTACAATCCAAAGCAGGAACTACAGTTGAATGCTTTCCTCATGGTACCAAAGGGTGAAAGGATAAAGTAACAGGCCAGAAGTATTAATTGAAGAGAACTGGTATGCACGAAGAATTATGACCAGGGGGAGGGAACGAAGCATTAAATAGGAGCTACGATCCTACCTAAGATTTGTGGGCAGCAAAAATATTCCCAGTCACAGCTAACCAGCTTTCTTTTTGACAGAGCAACTGTGGCTTTTTCGCTGAGCAACAGTGGCTTTTTCGCTGGGCACTGGTGGCCTTTTGGTCAATGACTGTGCGCCATTCAATCATGGTATACCCCAACGTTTCACCCATTTTCATGGTATATTGAACGTTTACTCATTTTATAAAGATACCACTCGCACCAACAAAACATAGATGGTTGGGACAACCCAGTGCCAATTGGCTGAGGCATACGGAATGTCACTTGGCCGGTGGAAACCATGTCTCGGCTCTTAGCAGAACAAAGTATCACGAGTTGCTGGGCCAGAGCGGGGTCATTGCTCCACCGCCTTGAGCCCACAGACCTCCAGTATATACTCTACATCCTAACTGCCTGACCACCCGTCCACCACGCTTCCTACAATCCGCTTCCTAAATCTCGTGTTTTTTAGCATTTCTACTACCGAGACCCAGCAAAGCCCATATCATGCTATAGAGAAGACCAGCATCATGCGGAAGACACACAACGTGAGCCAACCCACGAAGGGCTCCTGCAGGAATCCGAAACAACACGTACCCGTCAACAGCCTAGCCAGCTGGTCCAAGAACAGGAAAATCTCCCCTTCAGCGTTGGGGGCGATATCACCAATGACCCAACATGCGAAATCGAAGAACCCTAACACAGTACCCCTCAATATAGCCTATCCGAGGCCCATGACGGCAGATACCCCCGCCCTAGCCTGGCCTCTCAGAGCCACACACCCACATCCTCCAATACCCTTGCCAGACCAAGTGTAATAGATACCAAATCCAATCTGACCCATTCCCCAGACCCACCCGTCAACCCACGCATCATGAGAGAACTACTTCCCTTGCATGAACAGGATATCCTTGAACGAGTTGTCAACCAATTCAATGCACAGGACCCTCGCCCACCCAGAATTTAGCAACTCAGCCCACAAACGGCCCCGAGCTCCCACTCAGGGACACTTGCCCGCCGGGCAAACCCAATTCGCAGTAAAATTGATGAATTGGAAGGCCTGGGGGCCAAATTACGTGTGGCACACAGTCTGGAAACGTGGCAGACTCAGTCCAGAGCCCACAGAACATTAATCACCAATGAAGACACCCTTCCACCCATAAGCCAGTGCGGATCAGGTATTGCCTACTCTGTTTCTGACTTTGTTCCCGGGAGTGTAACGGAGCACATTGGTGCAGAACATTGAAAATTGATTTAAGCCAACCAATATATATCAGGTAGTGGCTAGAGAGAAGGAAAAGCCAGAAACCAACGAGACGATAAACATCGGAGGAATTAAGTTTGAGCAGAGAGAGCGAGATGGCCATGAGAGTAAATACCGGATGAGCAATTTTGTCAAGGCATGGGCTGCCTACTCCGGAATCCTAATTGTCTTAGTACCACTTAGCTTCTATGGTGCGCTCGCCACGGCCCTGTGTATTTATCCGATGAATCTCTATTAACTCCTTGAGAAGTACACTCGGGAGTGGGTGAAATCATACTACTTTCAGTTCCACTGGAACACAGTGGCTAGCGGAAAAAATATATACTAGCCAGCAGATTGGCGTCAGCTTGACAGCCAGCTGATCCCATCAAAATGCTTCGCACATCCAGTACCACGTCCTTCCCAGAACCCGGAATATAAGTCAGCAATAACACAGGGGGGAAGAACATCCAAACTACCCATCGGAGACAATATTCCCCAACAAGCCTATCCCAATGGCTCCAGGACTGTCCTCATACCCCCAATATGCCCGCCATGTCGTAACTAGAACTACAGAGAGTGCTGATCTGTCCAATGCCGCTTTCAACATACTTGTATCGCCTACAGCAGCAGCTACCGCGCCACCCTTGGCCCACAAGGCACAAGCGGGCCCCCTCACCTGTCCTGCAATAACCAACTTGGACATTAGCACTCCTTGCTCCTTGCCACTCATACCACTTGCCCCTATGTCATACTTACCGCTACCCAAGCAACGCATTTCTCCTTACGTGAACAATATATACCTACTACCACTTACTACACCTCCTCTGATCATCTTGTTAGAAAACAAGTAGCTTTTGTAAACACTACTATTCATTACCCACTCTTTACTCAAAACTCTCTCCAAAAACCTCCCGGCTAACTCAACATTTCTAGATGGCGAACACTAACCCCTAAGTTCCCCGACCAGGCTATAGCCTTGGCTGTTATCAGTATATGCCAACATCAGACAAGAATATGGTATGAAGTACCACCAGCGGCAACTACCATTCATCCCAACCTACTATTGGCATTGTTGGACGCCTCCCATGAAAGCTCTCATATCGAAAAACAGCTCAGTTAGCACCACCTCCTGGTATTTCCTGATCTTGCCAGCCTCCCCCAGGATTATCGTGCCACACCACTAGGCTTGACGAACGAGGCGGATGGGACGAAGAGACGGATATACCACCTCATTTATCCTACCACCAGCTTGCACTCAATAAACCAACAAATCCCTATGATCTATGGTGCTATAACCTATTTAAGTATCCAGGATGCTCCCGAGGCTGTTCAGATGTAGTAGAGAAATTACATTCTGGTAGAATAGCAACCGGCCGCCCACTGCCTTCCGACAGGGCCTTTTCTAGGCTAATCATCCTACTGCGCTCCGTGCATACTACCTCCATCCCAATACCTCACACTACTCAGTTTATACTCTACATATCTGCCACACTTTCCCTGTTCTGAAGATGGCATTGTGAGCAAGATTGCGATAGATCTAATCTAATTCAGTTTTGATTATTCCAGCAATCACTAAGTCCCACCAGCCACCCCTAATTCTTACTTGCGAAAAAACTTCAGTTCTTCCACACAGCGAGTACTCTTTACTTTCTTGCAATCTCACTTGCAGGAAGGTTACCTTATGAACAGCGATTGTTTTATACCTACTAATAGCTATAGGCATCCCCCTGGGAGGAGACTTATACCATTCAATCCGTCTCAGCGAGCAGATATAAATGAGGTGCTTCCCGACTGTATCTGCACAGTGCCTTTGGAGTTGACTTTCCTTTTGTATGTACCTGAGTACTAGCCCCCCCTCCAGCTTCATTAGTCCTGGAGCCTACAGTCCTTGTACTACGGCGAGCCATATACTATTTGATTTTTCTCAATGAGAGCACCCCCCAGGTATACCCCCCAACCCACATGGCTACCGGCCTGATGAGCTATAGCCCTTTTCCATCTGCTAAGACCTAATAATATGGCATTGCTTTGAGCCATACAATATTCGATTCCTCTCAGCGAGGGGATTCCAATCAGCTAATTGGGAACTCAATCCACTTGGAGGGTGTGGAGCTGCCTTCATTTCTCAATGTATCCGGTTACTTGACAATGGCCAAATGAGAGCTCCTGAGGTCCACTCTTCTTGTTACAATCCTGTCTTTTCTGGGTGATACTTGCAGCTGGTAACTGATAGTTAGCTAAGGATAACTTCTCTTAGCCCAATATCTACTGCGATAGTTAAGGCCCCGGACTCCTCTCTAGCAGTGGCAATTGCTCGTCTCATGTAGGCCAGTCATGTCTTAATTCCCGAAAGTGGAATGGATGAAAGATCTTTATATCGAAAGTGAAGTGTATGATGGAAACCTAGATGGTTGCGTGAAGAACCCAACTCCCACGTAGCGAGGGTGCCCTTATATCGTAGTGCTTCCCTCAACCCTAATCCTACGTGACCCATACTCTTGCGTCACGTGACTCATTACTCATATTGAGTCATAGTCTGAAATCCCTCAGCTGACTGGTACAAGGGAGCTAAGCCATATCTCGCAACCAATCAAAACCCATAAACAAGGCATGTGGCCTATAGGGGTCACCTGGGCAAAACCCCTGACTCATAACTACGAGTCATGTGCGAGATACATAAACCACATGACCACAATTGTGAGCCATGTCAGTAAACAACCAATAACAATATACCAAGGACATGCTATTGTGCTGTCATGTTAAAACCTATAAGTGAACTGATCTCATAGGGTGAAAAATAACTGATGACTAATAACTATTACTGCTGAGGAAATCTCCCTTGCTTAGTCTAGTCACTGTTTGTGCCAGTTCTGGGTATTTTGTATTTCCCTTATATAGTCTTTGCATAGCTTCAATCTACATAGCACTACTGGTTTGTAAAAAATACTCATCTGTTCAAGATTGCTCTATCGTGGCATTCAGGCTTTTCGGTCTACACGAATTTCTTTATACGGCCTCCCTGGTACCAATCCTTCTTACATAATCATCTGCAGACTTTCAGATAGCCTCTAAGCGGGAATACCTCAATGTTGGATGCGATTCCTCTAGAACCCCATCGCATCAGATTTTCCCACACTTGTAGTATCGGCATCGGGTATTCCCGCACGTGTATGATTCAGGTCTGATGGTACCTGGTAGGCCCACACCCGCAGTGGTTGCATCCGGAAGAAATCACTGCGGAACTTTCCATCCAGAATCCCACTTTGCGTATCATGCGCCCTGACCATCTGAGGCATAATGTGCCTCCCGCCGATAGGCAAATTTTTATTCATGTCCCTATACATGTTTAACATATTTGCTTAAGTCTTTCCCTGGCTATTGGAAGCCGAGCTCGAGAAACACAACTTGTAGGCTTCTGGCATATATTACCTGGATGACTTCTTCTTAGTTCTACCACGTAGGACAATGCTTGACGTATATACAAGAATATTCGCCAATCAGTGCAGCGAAGTCAGGCTTGATATCAAAGATTCCCAAGGTGAAGAAGCCGGCCTAGCCGGCTTTGCCGGTATCGCACTTAAACCAACATCAATGAGCATTCGACTGCCAACCAAGAAGGTGCAGAAGGCACGGGGCATAGTCCTAACTGCACTGGAAGAGAATTCCCTTACACTACTCGACCTGCAACTAATTAGCGGGTGTCTAAACTTGCCACCCCTGTTGTACCTTCAGGAGGCACCTCTCTCCGGAGACTTTATATTATGGAGTGAACGTTCCCCCCCTGACATGCTCACCAACGGCGGCGGATCTCTGGCGCAGCCTGGAAAGACCTGGTTTGGTGGGCAGAGATCCCTTCTGATAATCCTGAGAGGTCTATTGCGGCGAGAACAATCGAGTCAATTTCACCGTGGACGGATGCAGCCAGTTCCAGAGGACTAGGCGCTGTCTATATCACCGAAACTGAAACTACAGTTAACACGAAACAAGCATTCTCAATTGCTTTACCTACTACCCTACAGGAAGTCTGAGAGCATATTAATACTCTCGAAAGGCGAGCATTAGAACAAGCTATCCTATACTGGAGGCACACCTGGAAAGGGAAGGGAGTAGTAATGAATATCGTAACCCAGGTGGTAGTCCCCCAATTGGAAAATGTTACCATGCGCAGTACACCAAAGGATGTTATACGTATATATCTCCTTCTGGCAACCCCATATGACCTAGAGCTCGAGACCCTCAAGATAGCTAACGAGCATAACACATCAGCTGATGAGCTCACACGTTTGGACAAGGAGAAGATGGCTACCTTAACACAGCAGTTGATACATCCAAAATGCAACCTCCGGAAACCAGGGTTGCTAATGTTCAGTAATCGGGACTGTCGTCCATGGCAACCTACTACTTCTGGTGTGGACTGGGGCCAACTACGCAACGTAACCCTAATACCCCTCTAGCCTGCTTTACACTCTTCTGCACTTGCGGGAACTACCGATACTCAAACGCTGGATGCTTTCCCCCGAGAGCCATATAGGTTATAGACTAGCTCTGTCCCTTAGCGGGGACAGTTAAAGCTAAAACCATGAAGTTATACGTGGCTGGAATAAAGTCCTCCAAACTCGACCGGGGAATTCACTAGGTGGCATTCGGAGATCCTAGACCGGAGCACACGATACAGGTCCTAAAAAGAGACCCTAATGAATCCAAGCACCGGATACCAAGCCCACTACTATGCTCTCACCGGCTATTTCTCCTTCGCCCTCTGAAAGGATCTGATTATGACACAGTGACCCTTCGGGCCCCCTTTACTCTCGCATTTGCCGCCATCCTCTCGGTAGGAGAATTCACGTACCGGAAATCAGAAACGCAATTTGGCCCTTCCTTCACCAGATGGTTCCTGACCAAAGAAAGTATAAAAGTCGCACCCAATGATAGTCCCATGGAACTTACTCTCCCAGGATTAAAAAAGACCCATTCCGCAAAGTGATTATGGTTACCACCACTGCGACCGAGGATGAGGGATGCCCAGTGCAGGTCATCAAGCAACTCTGGGCGAGTGACACAATCAGACCACTGGAAGCGCCACTCCTTTGTATTAGGAAATACGAGCAGCAGGCGTTCACACGGGAATATGTAGTCCAACACCTGCAGTACCTAGCCTGCACGGCCGGCCTGAGCAAGGCGAAGTGGAACACCCATAGCTTCCATAGAGGTGCAGTGACATGGGCAGCACAGGTCAGAATCACAGAAGCCGAGATCCAGACACTAGGCAGGTGGCGATCAGACGCATACAAAGTGCACATTGAGTACACAAGCCAAGAACAACTCCCCTTATCCCAGCGCTTCCAGCAAACAATGTCGCTGCTGGGGGGCGACTGTGACACACCTGCCTGAGTATGGGCGAGAGATATTACTCCCCTCACGGCAGGCCAGGACTCAGATACACCCGCGTCAGACCTTCTACCTCGACCTGGGATACATCAGAGGTAACCATCTCCCATGCCAAGGGCAGGGGCAACCTCACCAAACAACCTCGAAAGTGACACAACTTGACGGAGGAGCGAACAACTGTTATTTGGTCTCTCTTTGAATTTATTTCGGCGTTCTTCAAGTTCCCCCCTGTTTTTGCACTTGTATTTTCCCCCCTTGCGTGCTTAGCTACCCCAATACCTTCTTCTCCGCTTTGAAATATTTGTTCAGCTCTACAGAAGACTTCATTTAGGAAGATTTCCTCTTTACCGTCATAGTTATCTCAACATGGGAAGTAAGGTCCACTTTACTAGCTGCCACTACCGCCAAAAACACCACACATTTCAGGTAGAGTATCTATCAATAATGATTCATAAGTCAGATTAGTATCATACAATCTAGCCCCAGAAGAATGATACCGCAAACCATGAAGCCTTCGGATCCTCCCCACCCTTACCAGCTGCGAGAAAGCAACCTCTCCCATCCCATAAGGTAGGCTTAAAACATCGATTCTGGAAAAGTCTTACTAGACTCATGCCATTATAGGATGCAAACATTAATACCGCGACCGATGAATTAAAGACCGACGCTCTCTTGTTTAATCTGAGAATTGAAGATGCTAAATCTACCTTGAAAGAGGTCAAGCCCAATATGAAGGAATTTGGAACCAAGATGGAGATTGAGATCCGGGAACTAGGAAATAAGGTTGACCGTATAAGTGACGAGATTGCCAATCAGATCGAGCGCAAAACGGAAAAAACTGACAATACAATCGATCGTGCGATTTATTTCTTCTCAGCAGGGGTCTTTCTAAAAGGCGGGTTAAATTTAGTCATGAAAGGGGAGGCATCTGAGGTGAAAAGGGAAAAGTGACACAGTAAGTACTATATCTATGCTGAAATAATGACGATACTTACACTGCTGGTACTAGGTTTGCTTGTCTAATTTTTAAGGTGGAAATGTCTTCCTCCTTTTTTTATTTTTATACCTGCTGTGAAATTGTTTTTGCTGGACGTCGTTTCTTCTTTATTTGTATATACCCATAGGGTATATTCGAGATGAACCACCCCTAATAAATGTTCTTCTCCCTTGGAATAAAGGTCCCCTGATAGCCCAAATGAGATTACCCATTAGTGAATACAGAAATTATACTGTAGCATCAGATTCGACATCAATAATCATACTAGTAGTCAGGTCTGGTGACTCTCTGAAAGAATATCTGAATATGGCGTCATTCAGTATGCTCTGACACATAGGGCAATTTTGCTTAGGGTGAAAAATCATGATAATAACTGGCACAATATCTCGCAGGTAGGCTGTGCAGCCAACAATGAGCTTAGTTTGACAAGTTAGGAGTAGTGTGCATTCTGGTTAATAGAATCCACCTCCGCCAGTCCACCGCTGGTATAACATGTTGCAAATAGGGTAATACTTCTACACAGCTTGTGGCCAATAATCTGGATATTAAATAGCTAGTCAAGATTGTGCATTGTACGAGGTTCCACAGTATTCCAAATAGATTCCAAAAAGTAGTTTATTGGGCACTTTTTTTAGTCACAGGCTAGTAGGCGGAACAGGTGTGCTGGGTGCACTAATTATACAATTTACTGCGGGCTAGCGAGACATTGCCTAGCAGCCAAGGTTTATACCCAGGCAAGCCTCATTAACCCGAAGCATTTCTGCATAAAGATACTTTGAAGGTATCTACAAAAACGAAAACCAATAAGAGAATATCCATGAAACTACGAGCTATGGGCATTATCTAGAAAAAGGAAACCCAGCAGGGAACAATGTTCGGCTAGGGACCTTCAACAATCATGAACTCAATCAGTAGTGAAATCTACTGTGTCGATATGTGAATTCTTACCAGCGGACTTTCCAACTATGTTGGCCTTATTTCGGTCATCTTTATCCGTTTTCATCCACACGTCGAAGGCGCCCTTTATGAACCAACTGGCAATGAAAAGGTAGACCGCATTATCGATCTTAGAATCTGTTTTATCAGTTTTGAGGTTGAGTTTGCTAATGAGATCATCGCTCTCCTTGTCCAATTTGCTCCCAAGCTCTTTTATTTCACGCCGACTTTTGGTTGACATGGCTTTGAGGTCTCGCTTGATCTTAGTAACGGAAGACCCCAGATGCTGGAGGCGAACATTAACAGTAGCCGAATTGGATTTCAATTCTTTGATTGCATCCTGAGCCGCGGTAGATACCTGAAGTTTCATCACGATAAGGAAAGATAAAATCAGAACTATACCTCCAACACCTACCTTCTCTGCTGGTGCAATGTCTCCTGCCCCCTTAGACGGCTCTTCCTTGCTTGGGTGGACGGAGTCATGATGTGTATCATCCTCACTAGACTCAGGCTATAATATCGGGTCAGTACAATAACGTAAAATAATGCTGAACAATGTTGCTCAATTTAGCTGAGTGGTGGTATAGTATCTGCAGCGGGAATATACTCCAAGAGAAGGAGTCCTCAAGTTCAGGGAACAGTATCTCGTAGTGGGAAGTCTGGTACATCTAGAAACTTTGATGAATCACATTTTGCAATATGTATTCGATAGATCTGGATTGGTGTTGCTATGCCTAAGAGAGTCTTCTTTGTTAACCGTAAGGCAAGAACAAGATAAGGATCTAAAGCACACACCCGGGGTAACAAAAACCTTGTGGGAGATCTGCGGGATTGCTCTTTCGGTAGGGGGGCGTGTAGTAGTGATGAAATAATTTGGGGGGTTGAAATTACCATGAAGGTTGTGGGTGGAAGGGAGGAGGGAGGACCAATGCAAAGAAGTCGGGGGATTACCCCACTTAAAGTCGCATTATTCCGCTTCCGCTTAGCGCAATACTAAGCCCCACAGGATATGTAGCTACACCGGAAAATGTTCCTCACCCCCCCTTCGGGGGTCTCGATCGTGTTGGACGGAGTATTTTAGGACTACTCACAGATACATATTTTCCCATTCGCGCAGGAACACGAAACGGAACCAGCATGATTCGCTACACATCATATATCACCAGCGGTTTCACACCAGTTAGCCTCACACATCGTCAAACATCCACCCTGCATACATAGTGCGACAGCTACAAATACTGGTTCACATCAAATAACGCGCGAATGGCCATTATGCCAAACAACAATGATACCCTCGGCTTTCTACCCAACTAAGACCTGGGGTATTCAACGCTCACCTCGGATAGCATTCGGCATAGTAGAAGATTTGGCATGCGCAGGCAGCGTGTTACAAGGAAAGGTTTTCTCTCGAGGAGGATATAAGGCAGAATGGTTTTCCGTGTATTCTTTTCCAATCATCAGTTCATCGCACATTTGTTTTCCTCTCTACTCAGTCAGCAAATTCTATTCAGATACTTTTCATTACTACCTTTTGTCTTTAGCTATCTTATCTTCAGTCTTCTAGTCCGTACCCAAAAAAAGGTTGATCGTTCCCCAACCATACCAAAGTTGCATCCACTGCGCGGCCTGCCTGTTGTCCAATAGATCGAAGATACTAAAGATTAGCACCAGTGCAATCATCGACTATTTTAGCTGTCTCTCGCTCTCAGTTTCAATCTACTCACAAGAAATAACGACCCACTGGTGGCCCTGGCTCCTCCAACTTCGCTGGCACCATCGAAAGAATAGTTCCGGGTACTTCCAGTCGTTTTTGCCCAGGTGATAGAGTTGTTGGCATGATTCACGGATGCAATACGCCTACTCCTACCGAAAGAGCTTATCAGGAATACATCTTGGCGGGGGAATACTTGAAGAGGAAGGTTTCAAAAAAAAAAGAAAAAAAATTTATCGGCCTTATCCATGCTTCCGCTCCCGGCGCTGCGGTAGTGACTGCGGCGATAAGTCTTCATCGCCAGTTAAAATATCTAGTCCCCCAAGAGGGGAAGGTTGAGGATAGGACTTGGGTGAGTACTTCAACGCCGTTGTAGATTAAGAGCTATGTTGAGAATTTCCAGTTACTTATTTATAGAGGAAGCACCTTAGTTTCACAAGTGGCTATTCAAATCGCGAAACTGGCTGGGTTTAGGATTCTTGTTAAGGGGAGTAAGAGGAATCATGACTTGGTGAAGGGTCTTGGTGCTGAGTACATTGTTGAGTACAAAGATACCGGTGAGTGAATTAAGGACATCAAGTCAGTGGCAGGGGATGATCTTCCAGTAAGTTTAACTTCGGCACTCCCTCCCTCCTTCTCTCCACCCCCTATATCTAACTATCTTTAGTACGCCCACCATAGCACCAGTGGGAGTGATTCTACTATGATTGTTCTCGATTGCGTCAGCACCAAGGTAACCCTAACCTATCTCTCTAGCAACTCATTATCAAAACTAACATCTAAAAAAGGGCGGATATTTTGCCTGTACCATCCCTATCTCACCCGAGAAACCCACGAGAAAGGACGTTGAAATGCTCATTATCGACGCCTCTGCTGCCCCTGGCCAGGTATTCCTATATATCCTCTGTTATCTCAAACCTCGATTCATAACTAATGGCATCAGGTGTACTCCTTCATGGGAAACAACTACCCCGCGTCCATATCCTGCAACGCGCTCATTAAGAAGTTCTCCTCTGTCTTCGAAAATTTGCTTGGGGAAGGGAAATTTAAGTTGAAGGACATTAGGGCGTCAAGGATGGGTTCAAGGAGGTTAAGGCTGAGAAGGCTGATGAGTTGAAGTTAGCCTATACACTTTGGACTCTTGAGAGGAGTTCTGTAGCTGCATGAGTTTTCCTATGGGGATTGTTCATTATTATTATGCGATCGTGATTGGACCAGGAGTTTTTACGCATTGGCGATTTTATAGGAAATTTGGAGGGGTTTATGGTGGGGGCTGTCTCCCAGGAAGGGGATGATGGCATTGTGAGGAGAGACTCTCCTGGCTAGAGCCCTCAATTTTCCGCACTACCATTCGTTTTGTAACTTCAGTCCCCATAGAACAGTATTAGTCCCCTCGGCCCCTTAACTCCCAAAATTGCCACCAAATAGCCATATAAGTCACCAAATAACTGCTCGCTTGGGGGGACGTACTCTTTCTTGCATGCTACCGCTGTAAAGCGTTTATGAGGACCGACAAGACCGGTACTACGTATATTCGACGGTCAAATTACAAAACTGCTTATCATGCGGGGACGAGTTGGGTATTGCCGAGAATGAGAGAATGGTGGCTGTGTGAACTGTGAAAGTTAGTTGACAGGTGGGTTAATGGTTAGAATCATGTCAGGTAGTGAGGGTATGTGCTAATAGAGTAAGATTGGTTCAGTTGGACAAACGGGACGGTAGGCATCCGTCCCGCATGTATAGACAAAAACAGTGTCATTCGGAGACCCAACTGGTCGACGGCTCAAGAGTGGAGTAGATAGACAGGGAATTGAAAAATATTCACACAAAGTCGTAGCCGCAAAAAGAACAAGAAAAGTAAAATAAATCAATTTCTGTCATTAGGCATGTTCGTATCCGTCAATCTTCCGGTATGGGAGGATCTTGTGGATCTCGCTAAGTATCCCATGTCGGGTCTGCGATGTCAACTTTGGTGAAATTCACGTCGCCCTCCCTACTCTCCTGAATTCTAAAGCCAAAAGCGCAGTAATACAGCCCTGCAGAAAATTTTCCCTGTGTTCGTTTAACTGGTGACAAAACTTTGCCTACTGTGAAACACAAACAAGGCTCCAACCCCTGCCAGTCTTAGTGGGGGACATGAGTATAATCGAGCATATCACAGAGGTTATGTTGGAGCATAATCTGGTAGAGAACACTCCATGGCATGATTGATAAAATAGGGGGACCCCGATCCCGCGAGTGCTCATAGATAGTGCTCAACATAACAATTTCACGCTTACCAGAGATAAAATTTTATTTGGTCTAGTTTATGGGCGTAAGTTCTATTTTCGTATTGCGAAAGGCTTGCGGGCCGTTCCCCAATATCTGCAGGCTGCCTGGATATCTGCAGGTCATACAGCTAGAATTAAAACTTCGAGTAACCTGGCAGTTGCTTAAGCGCCGCCAGGCTTCCACGGCCGTCGGTTTTTTTTTTAGCTGCGCTCGTCCAAGCTTTATAAAACCGGAAGGACTGGCCACTTGAATCACTGCCCTCTATTCATACATGCCGAACTGTGCGCACCCCAACACGCCCCTTCTACCACACTGGTACTATAATCCCCAATTAATTCTTAATCGTCTCCCCACTAGCCTCTCACCTCTTCTATTGCCTATTTCCTCTACCATCCACTCATTCTTAGGCTATCCACCACCACAACTTGCTAGTGCCCTGGGAGTTACCTCCTATACATTACGAATTTTTCTCTCGGGCTTTTTTTTTTTTTCCGCCATTTACTTTTTTACCCCCTTTGCGCCTTCCTTACGAAATAGTACCACGTTTGGCTGTAACTTTAGCTTCATCCACCCCAATCGTGAGTTTTCCTTCGGGGAGCTTTTCTTTTTTAATTCGACTCACCATCGCTTGTATCTTACCCCGCTGTCTACTCTCTCTGGATTGCCTCCCCCTTACTTAATTCGCCGTGAGTTGGGCTGGGGACTGGCTGTCAAGAACCCTTATTGAACCCAACCACATAACTTCTGCCAGGCAATCTTCATCATAAAAGGTGCACTAGGAACTACCTACTACCTCAGTCTCTACTTCCCGGCTAGGAGCCATCCTCCACCCCCGAGCTATATACTTGGTTCTTTGTCATTCATAATATAGCACCTTACAGAAGGGGAGGGGGGGCCACAGGGAACCCGTGCCGACATTTTACGGCTTGTTCTAACTGAATAGGAGGGCAATTTTCTGCGGCGCAATGAAGTTCTTGCGGGAGACTCTTAATTATCTAGGACTCAGACCAAGAGGCTGGATGTGCCCAACCCCTACTATAAGTTAGTTCTTGTCCAGCAGCTAACCGGCCCACCAAAGAACACCAATCTGCTCTGTTTTGTACAGCAGGCATTTGTTCAGTCTTAAGCGGGCAGGAAAACATTGACGAATACTTAAATCCGCATTGTCCAGGAGTTACTGGCGCGTAGAGGACTGCAGGGACCTTCCACCACCCCCTTTAGTGTTAGTCTTTCCTAAAAGGCGGACTTTCTCGCCCTAAAATTTGCGGCAGATTCCGGGGGCGTCCTGGACTGGAGTCCTGTGGGTACATACAAGGCTGGCGGGGTACTTAGGGTCACTAGGCTTTCTTTCTTATTCTCTGCCAAATGTACTACCATCCACCATTACCATACAAGAGCTGTAATGGTTACCGGTAGAACGATGTAGCACATTGGTATCCAATAAAAAATACTTGTGCCAACCAATAATCCCAAGCATCCCAGCAGCCCTACAAGCATCCATCGGGCACCAGTCCAGGGCGTTCCAGGCATGTGAATCAAGCTGTGGGGCAAGAGCGTCCGCCCTTTGAGAAAGACGACCGTCTAAGAGGGTGGCGGTAGGTTGCTGCAATCTTCTGTCTGCCGGTAACTCAGGGGTGGTACCCGCAGTCCTGGCCGCTCCGTTCCAGGCAGGCAAGCGGGTGGGCGCTAAGATACTTGTCCGTTCCGGCCGTCAGTTCCCAAGTACTGCCGCCCGCCATGTCCGGACCCAAAGAAAGATAAACTGGGCGGTTGGGTTCAGTGGCCCTAACATATAGTCACTTTGCCTTACAAAGGGAAAGGGAAGAGCGCAAGTTGAAACATACCATGTCTAGGTTTGCGGTTGCTCAGCATAGTGCTTCTTCTTTGGAATGGCTAGGCTCCGAGGATAATAAAGCTGTACAGAGCCCAAGGGGGTTTCGTGTTTAGCAGCCGGGATTGCAGGCAAGACACCGTATAGTGGGGTCGCTTTGCTGCAGTTGCTGGCTGGAAAGAAAATAATCCTCTTACAAGGCAATAAAGGACTTCTTGGTTTCGATTCTGTTAGTTAAAGGCTCTTCCTCGGGTGCAGCAAGAATTAACGCGTGCGAATTTGACTTACGCGTAGCGAGCGATGGGAAGTCTAACTACAAATCCTTTGTATAGTCCTGGTCTGGTTTCTAGGCCGGATTGGCTAGTGTTAATCCGGAATAACCAAGGTGCATAACACAGGTTCGAAGGGCCGTGGTGGTGATGCAGGAAGGAGAAGAAAAAAAGGACGTGGGGACCGCAAGAAATTTAACCGTATTTACACGGTAAATCCACTCACGGCTGTCAGGCCTCTAAGCCCTCACAATCCGAGACGAGACAAAACACCTGAGAAGGAGTAGTGTTATTCAGGCGATACCCTTGGGCGGTCTGAAACACTAGAATTCGTTACCAGCTAAAGTATTTTTGCGCCATTTAAGTGGAGAGAATATTTAAGCTGACCACAATCGCTGAGTCATTTGCGCTCAAAAATGACTGAAAGCGTCTATTTCCTCGCCAGGTAGAGCCGTAGCTGCCTAATCTGGCCGGTAACAGGTTTTAGTGTTTCAGACCGCCCAAGGGATAGCCTGGCAAATGCGGAATCGAAACCTACCCATATGAATAGTTCAACCAACAGCCGGGTAGAAAGCGTCCGGGGAATTCTTCTAGTTTTCAAGACGCGCACACTAGTAAGTGAACTATTCCTAATATAAGCCTTAGATTTGTTATCTCCCCTTTCGCGGACTCTCCCTGGTATAAGTACTCGCACAGTACTACAGTAGTACGGTACAGTCTCCACGGTACCCACGACGAAACTGAACCGGTGACGAATAGGGATTAATTATCATACTGTACCAGTTATTTTCCCTAACCCTAACCTCGATGTTTCACTTTTTGCCCAACAAATACCCCTGTTCGTCGCCGGTCCAGTTTCTTATCGGGGGCCACCCGCCAAGTGCAGTTGTGCTGTTTCCGCACCGTGGGGGGTAAGGGTGGTGGGACCCGGGGCTGCAACGCCGGGGTCCTTTTTGCACTTTAGTGTTTTTTTGTCTTGGGCCCATGGTTGGGGCCGCCAGTTTTCGCAGTCCTCTGACTGCTCTCGGCCTCCTACCCAAGACAGGGAATTAGCGGGGTCCAATTACAGTCTTCACTGTAGTCACGACGAAACTGGGGTGGTGACGAACAGGGATCAATGACCAGTGATTTTCTGCAACCCTAACCTTGACGGTGTTATTTTTTGCCCACCAAATACCCCTCTTCGTCACCACCCCAGTTTCGTCGCGACTACGGTGAAGACTGTACAGCTTAGAGAGAATGACGCTCTTTGAACAGCTAAGTACTCGAGTACGGTAACTTTAATATTGAAATAACTAGGCTATGGAGGCCGCCCTTGTTTTCTGTACAAGTACCGCCAAAATGTATTAGGAGGGCCTAAGGGTGTAGAGAGGAGGTCCAAGTTTGCACACTGAACCCCTGCCGGTGGTATGAAATGGATACGAGTACCGTACGGTATTAAACATACCCCCCTGTTAATCGATGCTATTTTAGACGTTTTCTCGCATTCTCGCTACCGGTACTCAAGTACAGTATGGTACCGGTATGCCACGGGCTTGCTACGCCGTGGAACACTACGAGTACCAGTACATCCCGTCTGGAAAACACTATTCTTTCTTGGGCTTTTTTGTCGCTGGTTGGGAGGGCTAAGGGGTTGATCGCGGACGCCCAATCTAACAAGTTTTTAGAGTACCGAGTACAAGTACCACCCCTCTGGGTTGGGGTTTGGGATCCCCAAAACATTCCTGCTAGTCACGCGCCCAGTTTCATCACGACTACCGCACCAAGATTGTATTGGCTGGCATTTTATAAACTAGGGACTATGTGGGTGACTGTCCATGATTGCTATTGATTTACTGCCTGGTAAAATAGGGTTATTTCCCTTCCTTAAAAAAAAAAAGGTTCTAATCCCTTTGTATCACGGTACTTCATGTTTCCAATACCGGCAGGTTGGGTGGCGCAGAGTGAAAAGGAGTTGTGTGGACTCTTGCTCCTTTTTCTGCTTGTTTTTTTTCTTTTTCTTTTTCTACCATACTAATTTCGCTGGGCAACCACGCCGTCATTCCATTCTTACCAATGTTGCAAAGAAGGGGGGGGTTCAACCAAAAAATGATCGAAGGGCTGGAACTCACTTTTTCGAACCGGGGGGTTATAAGATAGAACCCCTTCTAACAAAAATATCATAGTAAACAAGGTAAACGATGATATTCGAAGGTAGCTGGAAACAAAGAAACAAATAAAATAATAGGGAAAGGAAGCAAACAAACCAGCGCCAATGCCCCCCCTCCCCCTCACCCGAACAATAAATACTCACACATACGGGTTAAAATTTCCTGCTATTTTGGCTTACTAAGACATTAAAGAGCCCCCCTTCAATCCCCATTTTCAAAAGCCCCGATTCAAA